>Ga0114973_10002043_pt1 | contig 14825 bp, 8 predicted proteins | sample M_140807_MF_Meta_FD_87025 | JGI IMG/M metagenome (GOLD analysis project Ga0114973, IMG submission 87025) | Freshwater microbial communities from Lake Montjoie, Canada to study carbon cycling - M_140807_MF_MetaG | ecosystem: Environmental > Aquatic > Freshwater > Lake | place: Lake Montjoie... | reverse complement strand
GCCGCTCGCCCATATGAAAGAGCTTCTGTCGCCCCGAGTTATCGGAAAGAAGAAAGAGGCACCCGTTTTCTCCTCGTATGAGATCGAGCCCCGCCGATTCATTCCTCTCTTCATAATGTACTTGTTGGTCCTTTCCATTCAAATCAATGCTCAGCAGGGAATCATATTGGTGTGGGCCATAGGCGTCAAGGAAATAGATGCGACGACCTACAATGGCGAGATTTGGTCCCACACCATGCTGGCCACCGTCATAGGTCCAGAGATGTTTCTCGCGCCTCACGGCCTTAATTTCATATTTACAGCCGACCATATACGAATAGACAATTGTGTCGCCGGCCACATCAAGATCCACGGCACTTATACGCTTTTCATTGATTGAGGCCCATTCATATTGACCACCGGGTTGAGGATATACGGTAATACGCGTTGTTCCGTCAATCACCCATGCCGTATCGAGCTCATAGAATTTATAGTCAGTCGCGAACTCGGCAGTGACCGCATCGATTTCTTCAGGTGTGGTGGCATCCATAAGAGAATGCTCGAAGGCCTCATTTTCTGACCTGACGCGGGCGGTCCAACGAGACCCTCGCATTCGCTCCATCCATTCTCTTGGGTCTTTCCACTGTAGCATCCTGCCTAAACCTTAGGAAGGAAGAAGACCTTAGATGGACCTCGTACTTCTCTATAACAAGTCTAGTCAGTTTGGGCTCTTGCGTGATGTCGAGGGAATCTTTGATGCTGTTGGCACATCCTTTCATACGGCGGACCCTTTGGAGCCTCCTATTGCCTGTGGGACGGCAATTCATCTGGAGGTTCCCGTGTATGCCTGGATGCCTTGGGCCACTACGAACATTTTTGTAGTGAATCCTGAGTGGTTTGAGCCTGCGTGGGTGCCCTATATGCCCCGTTTCAAGTATGTGGTGTACAAGGACCATTTCTCGGCAGGCGAGGCTGTTGCGGCGGGCTACGTGAAACAGGAGCAGGTCCGTGTGATTCCTTGGGGTGCTGCCGAGCCGGTTACGACAGAGAAACGTGGGACAGTCAATACGGGATTCGTTTGGTTTCTAGGCGGGTCTGTGAATAAGCGTGCTTATGTGTCGAAGCTTTTGCCTTTGTGGCGAGAGGAATATCCTCCTCTTCGGATTTATACGACACAGCCTTTGGAGGTTGATATATCAAGCGCGAATGTACGCGTGGAAGTGCGCGACCTTTCCCCTGTTGAGAGGACGGGTCTCGCACATTTCTTCAGAGGACATGTGGCTTGTTCGAAAGCTGAGGGATTTTCCTATGCAGCGGCAGAGGCGGAGTGGCATGGAGCTTTTACTTTGTTGAATGGCCTGAATTGCTACCGGGCTGATTATGAAGGCGAGGAGGGAGCCTACATTTTCGACGAAACGCAAGCCGACCTCGATGCCGCTATCAAAGAGTTTGAGGCGACGGACTTTCCTACCTTGGAGGTGAAGCGCCAAGTCCGTGCCGCCAAACGCTACCAAGATTTCAAAAGGATGGTGGCAGAGCTATTTGTACCTTCCAAGCCTGCGGGACCCTTTCCACCCATTCTTGTACCATCGGAGTGCCCTCCTATTTCAATTGTCACACTGATGTACAATCGTCGCCGCTTTTTCGACCTGGCCTGTCACAATATTCTTCAATCTGATTATCCTCTAAACAAGATTGAGTGGATAATTGTGGAGGATTCGGATGACCCTATGGAGGATGCCTCGGACCTCATTACAGCAACGGCAAATAAATCGAATTCTGTGAAAATCGTCTATGTGCCTATCAAAAAGAAGAGTATCGCTGAGAAGAGAAACCTGGGAGTGCTGAAGGCCACGGCGGACATTGTTCTTATGATGGACGATGATGACCATTATCCGGTGACAAGTTTTCGGAGGCGTGTGGCCTGGTTGCTCTTACATCCCTGGAAGCCAAAGGCAGTCACGGGGACGACGATTGCCTGCTATGACCTCGTAAAGGGTATCAGTGCAGTCAATGTACCCCCCATGCAACTTCCTCTGGGTCAGAGGATTTCGGAGGCTACGCTGGCCTTCTATAAGAGTTGGTGGGAGGAGCGCGGATTTCCTGGAGGTGTCCAGGTAGGTGAGGGAGAGGATTTCATCGTGGGGAGAGAGATGGATGTTCTGGAAGTCCCCCCGCAACAGATTATTGTGGCGTTCAGTCATGGAAAGAATACGAGTAGTAGGCGTATTCCTGATGGGGATGTGAAGCCAGGATGTTTCTGGGGATTTCCTAAGGATTTCCTTGTGTTTGTACATGGCCTAGCGGGCATAAACGTGGTTCAGGACTAAGTCGTTATAGCAGTTGTAACAAGTTTTGTAAGAGATAAATCCTTGTATGCCGTTTGCTCTCCCATCTTGAGAGCATATTTCTGTGCCCACTCAGGCCCATTTGCTATATAGAGCGCACGAAGAGGGGCAAAGATTTCGTGATAAATGGTGGGGGCCATCGTAGAAATGGCATCTTCAGATAAAAACTTGCGAAGAATAGGCTCCACAGGCACAACATCGCTTTCAGAATAACAACTTGCTAGAACATTATCGACAACTATAGTACCATCTAAGGTGTAGGGATTGTATATCCCTGATTCCTTAGATGTATAAATCTCAGTGACAGCTTCGAGTCTACCCTTCACCCATACTTCATCGCCCACTTGTACTTTACCAGCACGTACAGTGAGTATACCCTTGCGAAATACTTCCAAGTAATGCTCTTCTGAAATACGAAGACGAGTTGATTTCGTGACAATATTCAAGTAGTTTATGATTCCAGATGAATCGCGATGGCCAAAGAAATAGACGGGGCTGAAGCCATTGGAAGTCAAGACTTTATCACCAACTTTGAGATCCGCCATGCGTATACTACCACGTTCAACAGTTACCAAAGAGTCAGATGGGAAGCATCCTGCAATTTTATCCCCAATACCCTGCGCAATACCCAATACAGCAGTACCATCGAACAAAGAGCCCAGAAAATTACCAACACCACTAATGGCACCTCCAACTGCATCGAATGCATTAGACATTCCATCCCCAGCAGTCCTTGCTCTTTGGAGACACTCTGCCCTCTTTTTGAGTCTGTCGCGATTTGCCTTTCTGATTGACATTTGTATATTTCCCGCATCACGTTTAATATTATCACTTGTCTCAATTAAAGCTTGAATTGACTCATTTAAAGATTCCATACTACATCCTATGCCTGCCATGGCATTTATGAACTCGCCCAATGCATCCCCTACCGCCCCCATGGCTTGTGCCCCTTCTGTTAGTCCAGTAACAATGGCACCTCCTATAACTGCCAATGGGTATAATATTACCATAAATATTCCTTTTGCAATGTCAGATCCAATATTTGCTGCCTTATATGTATTATAGGCACCAACGGCCTGCTTTATTTTCTCATTATAATCTGTAGCATATTTACTACCATTAAAGAGGTTTGTGTTTGTATCTACATAATCAGTATATTTCAAATCCATTATTCCCATACTAATCCATGCCTCACAATTATTCATATCGTATTTACACATATACGTCTTTGAATCAAACGAGGCACCAGGATCGCAATCCATGGGACATTTTGTGTGTCGAAATGCTAGTTCAGTCGTTGGTTGATTTAGTATAAATCTGCCACACGTTCCATACAATGTACTCACACCCGAAAAACGACCTGCTGCCCAACCAACACGGTGATCCTGATATGTAGGTTTAATACCTCCTGGACTATAGGATGTGTTTTCAGATGGCAATGCGGGCAAACACATCAAATCCTGTAACCCAGTTTTAGGATTTTCACAAATCATATCTGAGAGTCCTGAAGGGCATGGAGGAGAAAATGCCGACTTATCATTCCACAAAAAATTTTTTACATCAGAATCATCATATCCTTGAAAAAACGGTTGAGGTCTAGGAACTTTGGCAACTTCTGCCGTGTAATTATTCCAAGAATCAGATGCCGAAGATAAAATAGACGAAGTAATTTGTACAGTTGATACTTTCATCTCAGATCCCATGTCATATTCCCAATATTGGCGCGTAGAACCTTTATTAATGGTACGTGAATATACGAAACCATTGCCATCGTCTATAGATATAGTAGTATCTACTGGTACAGTACCACTTGTGGCGGAAGAAGTAATAACAATATCCATGTAAAATGCAATATTAAAAAATACATTATCTTGTGCCCATATACGTACATATCGCCCTGTTTGATTCATAATGGCAAGTTTCGCTGAATCAAATGTTCTGAGATTTGGTACGATAGAAGGTTTAACACCGTAGCAAACAGCTCCTCCTTTAGTACCAGTTGTCCCCGTGAGAACTGCTCCAGTATTTGTTTTAGAATTAGGATTTAGACTCTTATATGAACCACTCTGTCCTCCAGGTAACAAACTAATTTCCACTTTTTGAGTAGGAAACCCTTTCGTGCCGTCGCTAAAAAAACCATATTCATGCCACTGCGGCCTCTTTTGATATTGGGAGCTTGTTCCAGACGCAGCGGAAGGAGTATAAGAAGTACCTGCGGCAGGAGTATTAAGAACACTTGATAATTTAGTTACCATATCACTGAGTTTTGAAGGCTCTGCTATGGTAGCACCGATGGCCTCACATGCCGCCTTAGCATTATTTACATTTTCAAATGTATCACTCTCACCAAGCATAAAAACTTCTTCTAATTGAGTTCTTTTAGCAATATTTGAGAAATCCTGGGCATACGACTCATTTCCACTTCCTGCAGAGATTTGTGCTGATTGCGCAGCTACGAGTGATACTCTATTTTCATCACTCGTATTAAACGTGTTAACACCAATCAGTGTTACTTCATTATTTGTGTTAAAATAGGCAGGTCTTACAGCATATGCCTGCGCTGGAACCGCATCATTTGAAAGTTTACTCCAGTCAAATGTATCTGGTGGAGATTTAATAGCATATCCACTACCAGAGCCTACGCTACTATCAGTCAAAGCACTATTTCCTGCTGATGAATCCTGGATTCCTGCCTTTGTTGTATCCATAATAATATTCAATGCCGAAATTGTACCATCGTCTGTAAAGTTTACAGGTGTAAACACCTTATTACCACTGGCATCTAGAGTGTACTGGGTAGTTCCATCAGGATTCTTTTGCATAGTCATTCCGCTCTTCGTATTATATGACTTAAACTCGGTGATTGCCTGAATCTTATCAATAGTTGATGGCCAGTTAGTCATTGATTTAATATTTTTAAATCTGAAAGTTTGAAAATTGTATTCCTGATCTGTAATAACACCGTTAAATTTTATAGATGTATTTGTACCTGAACCTACTGATACCTTATCTAAGGTTACAACATTACCATTCACAGCAGTTACAGCTGTCCCATTAGGAAAACTTTGTACAAGTGAGCCAGAAGAATTAACTGCCCCTAGACCGTCATTACTTGCATTGGCAATCGTCATTCCAACACTAGGAGTCACACCACTTAAAACTCTAATTAGATTTGAATCAATATCCCATTTTGCCTTTACGCTCCAGCCAAATTTTTTCGTAAGTAAATTCTTCAAATAGATATTAGCGTACGAATTTGCTGCTTGGGCGTCAGTAAGATGTTGTGAAAAATCCTGAGGAGGGTCCCTCTTTATTTTATTGTAGACATTCAGGGCGGTATTACCGTTATAGCCTTTCAAAATTAACGGGGCAATAATAGGTTTAACCGCCTCGGGAGTGGATACTGGATATATGATTTCGGGGGTTGCAGTACATGTGCCAGTTGTAGGAGTATCTGTGGCATTCAGATAAAGACGAAAACGGATTCCAATATTTCTCTGATGCTCACCTGGCTTCGTACCATAATCTCCTCTACCAATATAACGTATTGATGTAATCATACGCTTTGATCCAAGGTCAATCGACCAGGAAGCTGCGTTACGGTCTGTCACAGCTGTACTAAATACATTTGGCCATGCCTGCGGCCTCATAGTACCATTTACCGTTCTTGCCAACTGTCCTGATGGGTTTGTGGTACCTGTATCACAGTTTCCTATTGGAGTCTTGTTCAGGGCAATATTAGTACCTGTTTCGTCATAAATAGCGATTTGACTAATACTTACAACCCCATCGCCACTTGTGGCAGGTGGAAAAATTTTCACATATTGTGCGTATGTATTGAAAAGTATGTTCTGATCCACTGTATTTGCTATCAATGCCCGTTCCGTAATAGTGCAATATGGAGTATCATCTTCACATGCCTTTCCAGTTGTTCCACATTGAAATACAGGATTTCCTGATCCTCCTTCTGTGGTAACATAACCACCACTACTTGTGCTAAACTTCTCCCTGAATCGTAATCGATTCATACATAACATTGCCGAAAAATACAGACAAAATCCTAGAATGACAATTATGTACAAATATCTTTTACGTATAATTTTTGGAATAATAAAAAATATCCCTGTGAAAATAAGTGTAAATATAAATGTCTCTTCCCACATACCTATTCATTACTATGACTCTTTGTAGGTATAAACACGCGACTATGACCTTTCGTAAAGGATATAGTAGTGTGTTTTTATTTAAGTATTTTTTACAGGCTGCTCGTGAAATCCATCACGGTATCCTTGGCAAAGTAGTACACAAGGGCAAAGATGACACCGTGAGTGGCGGCAACAGCCAGCTTGGAACCACCGGGAGGGAAAGACAACAGGACCCCAGGGGTCAGGACAAGAAAAAGAACTGCCATGAAGATGCTCATGTAGACGTTCATTTTATAGTAAGTGGTTAGATTTTTCAGCAAGCTTCGGTCGCAAGCTTCGGTCGCAAGCTTCGGTCGCAAGCTTCATGAAGAGCAATGTAGGCATCCCTCACCCGCATCAGCCGCCGCCTTTGCCTTTGCCACTTCCTCTTCATATTCCCGCACTAGCCGGTCCATCTTTTCCTGCCTTGTTTCTACAACTTCCTCATCACTCATAGGCTCTTCATCAGAATCAGGCTCGACTGCCTTCAGGGACTCCATGAGCCGGGGGTCCACTGTGAATTTCTGTGCCGCCACTGGCGCCTTTGTACGCAGATAATAACAGCCCGTCTTCAATCCCTTCTTCCATCCGTAGAAGTGCATCGAAGTCAGCTTAGCATAGTTCGGCTCCGCCATGAACAAGTTGAGTGATTGCGACTGGCAGATGAAGGCCCCCCTCGCCGCCGCCATGTCAATCAGAATCTTCTGAGGAAGCTCCCACGATGTCTTATAGCGTGCCTGTATCTCCTCTGGGATTTGTAGGCCCTGGACGGAGCCATTCCGCGCGACAATGGCCTGCTTCATGCTCTCATTCCAGAGTCCGAGTGCCAGTAGCTCCTTCACAAGATACTTATTCACCACTGTGAATTCGCCTGCCAGCACACGGCGTGAGTAGATATTGGTAGTGAAAGGCTCGAAACACTCATTATATCCGAGGATTTGTGACGTGGATGCCGTGGGCATGGGGGCAACAAGCAAAGAGTTGCGCATCCCTAATGAGGCCGAAGTTCGTAACCCTTTCCAGTCCAAGTCTGTCAAAGGCTTCACGTCCCACATATCAGGCTGTAAGATGCCCTTGGACGCAGGAGAGCCAGCAAATGTACTGTAGGAGCCCTCGACCATTGCCAACTCTGCCGATTCTTCTACAGCCGCGTAATAGATGTGCTCAAAGATACGCTGATTTAGCTCAGCTGCCTCTACAGATTCCCATGTGAGATGTAACATGGCGAAGACATCCGCGAGACCCTGGACACCGAGACCAATAGGCCTGTGGCGCATATTGGACCGCCGTGTCTCCTCCGTAGGATAGTAATTCACATCAATCACCCTATTGAGATTGCGCACAACGGTGCGCACACACTTGCGGAGAGAATCAAAGTCATACTCGAATCCCACAGAAGGGCTCTTCACTACAAAGGCGGGGAGAGCAATGGAAGCCAGATTACACACGGCGGTCTCATCCGGCGCCGAATACTCGATAATCTCCGTACAGAGGTTGGAGGACTTGATAGTCCCCAGATTCTTCTGATTGGATTTGGAGTTGGCGGCATCCTTATAGAGGAGGTAGGGTGTGCCCGTCTCCATCTGCGTGTCGAGAATCTGAAACCAGAGCTTTCTGGCCGAGACTACCTTACGAGCGAGGCCCGCCGACTCATACTTAAGGTATTTCTCATCAAACTCTGCCCCGTAGACATCGGCAAGCCCAGGTGCCTCAGATGGACAGAAGAGGGACCATGTGGAATCCTCTTCAACACGCCGCATGAAGAGGTCAGGAATCCACATTCCGTAGAAGAGGTCGCGGGCCCTCTCTTCGACCTGTCCCGAATTGAGTTTGAGGCGGAGAAAGTCCTCCACGTCGGCGTGCCAGGGCTCCAAATAGACGGCAAAGGACCCATTGCGTCGTCCACCCCCTTGATCAACGTAGCGTGCCGTCGCGTTAAAGTTTTGCAACATCGGTACAAGACCATTACTCTGGCCGTTTGTACCCCGAATGAGACTCCCGCGCGCCCGAATGTTATGTACATGGAGCCCAATACCACCCGCATGCTTACTGATTGCCGCGCAGTTCTTTAGAGTATCATAAATTCCGTCGATGCTATCCTCTTTCATTGCCAAGAGGAAACAGGATGAAAGTTGCTGGCGAGGTGTTCCGGCATTGAAGAGGGTGGGTGTGGCATGTGTGAAGAGTTTCTGCGAGAGCATGTCATAGGTCTCAAAGGCCCTGGGGAGGTCGTCAGCCCAGAGACAGAGTGCCACGCGCATCCACATGTGCTGAGGGCGCTCAACAACTTTCATGGCCGCACTTTTCAACAAATACGACTTCTCCAGAGTCTTGAAGCCGAAATAGTCGAATTCGTAGTCGCGCTCATAATTGATATGGGCGTCAATCTCGGCTCCATACTTTCCGACACAATCTAGCAGCTCCTGACTGATATAGGAAACTGGCTCACCTGTTTTCGGCATTGTCTGTGTCGAAAGAGTCCTTACAACCTGCGTGAAACTATCCGACGTGTTCTTGTGGTGATTACTAATGGCAATGCGAGAGGCGAGAGTTCCCCAATCCGGATGCGTCGTGGAAAGAGGAGCTGCCATTTGCGCTGTCAATTCATCTAGCTCTGTGGTTGTGATGCCATCAACAATACGCGCGAGGACTTGTTGCGCTAGGACATCGGCCTTCACAGAGAGGCCGCGGGAAGCCTTCCGAATGCGTTGAAGTACCTTGTCAAAGCTCACGTTCTCGTGCTCACCGTTACGCTTGACGACTTGCATACTATAAGACATCTTAGGATTTGGAAAACCGGGTTGTACCGCGCTGACGGGTCAAAACCAGGCTCAATTTTTTGGTGAAAAAATATCTATGTTAGGTAGAATGAGTGAACCAAATCGTGATGAATTGGTTAGCATCCTGAAGGACCTACAGCAAAAGGTTAATACTGTTGTTGAAAAGACGAATGCCAATTCCGATAGCAGTGGAGCTGTTGAGGCTACAAATTCGGTTGAGATTCAACCTTCCGCAGAGTCTGATACTACTGCCACTGTGGAAACTCCCGCTGCGGATACTACTGCCACTGTGGAAACTCCCACTGTCGACACTACTCCCACTACGGATACTACTGCTACAACAACCTCTACAGATACAGCTATGGCTGGTGGCAGGCGTACAAAGAAGAAAAGTGGAAGGCGTACAAGGAAGCAATGTGGAGGTCGTAGGGCTCGCAAGACAAAAATGCGCAAGGGCCGTAAGGGCCGTAAGGGCAGCCGGCGTTAAGCATACATTACGGCACTAAACCTCATTCCCGCGTACAAACTTGGCAACCGTAGCATTCCACTCGGTAGCCATAAACTCCCATGCTGGAGTCCAGGCATTGATATGAACAATGGTCTTTACAATCGTAGAGTTCTTTTTCATTAGTACCATCTTGTAGGCAATTCCATCTCGAAAACAAGGTAACTCAATGATATTTGTACGAGGCTCCTCCGGATTCTCACCCAAAGATCTCCTCCAGAGCTTTATAGCCTCATTCGTCGCCATAGACTTTCCATCCCCTCCTGGACCCACTAGGAAGAGTCAGCCACATTCGGGACCATCCATTAAAAAAGTACTCACAACATTAATCTTATCCGACTTGGTTGAGTACACAGGAATATCCATATACATATATGATGTCACGCACTTTTAGGCTTTCTTATCCTCCAGCGCATAGCGCAGCAACTTCTTCTGTGTAATAATACGTGATGAGATACACATAGTCTCCAGCTCCTGAAGCAATAGCTTGTAGGCGTAGGGGATTTCAATGGCCGAGAAGTTGGTAGTATTACCACAGCCCTTACAATTCCAAATACCCTCTTTGGGATTTACAATGGCAATCAGACCACAATCCTGGCAACTCCAACATCTGAACAAATCCGAGCATTCCATGAAACGCTCCTTTGTGAATTCGGCAATACCGTGTGCTGCCACACAATCCCTCTCCATCTCTCCGAATCGCAGCCCTCCCTCGCGCGCCCTTCCTTCTGCCGGCTGCCTGGTCAGCATCACAAGAGGCCCGGATGACCTGGAATGCATCTTGTCCGCCGAGCAGTGTCTGAGGCGCTGATAGAAGCACGGGCCCATGAAGATACTCGTCTCCATTTGCCGTCCTGTGAATCCATTGTAGAGTACCTCATTTCCTGCCGGCTCCAGACCCAGGTCATCCCGCATGATTTTGGTGAGTCCCTCAAGTGTCACATTGTTGAAAGGGGAGCCGTCTCCCAGACATCCAGTCTCACGCCCCATTTTACCCAACAAAGTTTCGAGCAGCTGTGCGATAGTCATGCGCGATGGGATGCAATGCGGGTTGATGATGATATCCGGCACCATCCCCGAAGCAGTTGTGGGCATGTCCTCAGGGTCCAGAATCATCCCACAAGTACCCTTCTGACCATGCCTCGACGAGAATTTATCGCCTATCTCGGGAATTCTGTCCTGTCTCACTCGCACCTTTGCAAACGAGTACCCCTCCCCATTCCTGTCCTTGAAGATACGGTCCACCCAACCCGTCTCATTATTCCTCATGGTACGCGACACATCCCGAAAGCGCTTGGCCCCCGCAGGAATCACCATCCCTGTTGGCACACGCAGCGGTACATACTTGCCAATCAAGATATCATCCGTGTCGACATAGGTATTCTCGGGCACAAATCCCGTCTCGTCGAGCTTGTCATAGTTCGCATTCTTCATCTGCTTCGTCATACTCGGGTCAGGGCGCACGAAACGCTCCTCTTCCCCTGAAGACTGATTCTTCCTCTCCTCATCCTTATACGTCCTGTAGAAGATGGAGCGGAACAGCCCACGGTCGAGGGAACCCCTGTTAATCATGATAGAGTCCTCCTGATTGTAGCCCGTGTAGGTAAGGATAGCAACCACAATGTTTTGACCAGATGGCATCGCCTGGGCACCGTAGAAGCGGCTCATGAAGGGTGACACGAAAGGGACTTGGGGATAGCACAGCAGGTGCGCCAAGGCATCATAGCGGTCCCGGAAGTTGAGGGCGTACATCCCCATGGCCTGTTTGCCCATTGCCGCCTGATAGGAATTCCTGGGAGATTGATTGTGATCCGGAAAGGGAATATTGCTCGCCAGAGTTCCCAGAGCCGTACTGGGATGTATCTCGGCATGGGTGTAGGAGTCCTTCAAGTTCTTGATAACATCTTCAGGGAACATGGCGATGTAGGAGGATTCCGTCTCGCCGGGGTCAATGTACTCAATCAGGGCGTTTCCACGAGGAGACTCCCAGAGAAGAAGGCGCTCCCAAGATGGAATGGCCGCCACTTCCGCCTGCAGCTTTCCGCTTCGGTCCGCCGCAATCTCTCTGAGTGCCTCGGCGTAGAAGAGAGGCCGAAGCATTCTCCCCGCCTCGGTGGTAATCCAGATTTCCTTCAGAGCCGCCTTCCAGATAATTCCGGTTTGTACATGAATCCGGCCACACCGTTTTGCCTTTCGGAGAAGCTCCAACATCGGAAGGGAATCGGCCATGGCCAACGTTCCCAGCCATGCCCCATTCAAGAAGAGGCGAGTAGAGGAATGTTTCTCGAGAGCGGACGTGGTATTCAGAGGTTTCAAGGTACCCACGGCCTGAATGAACTCCTTGATGGTCTTAGCATTGCTGTAAATACTGACAATGGCCGTGGAGGACATGTTCTTCACAACACCAACTGAGTGGCCCTCTGGAGTCTCCGAAGGGCAGATATAGCCCCATTGTGTGTTATGGAGTTTCCTAGGGGCAATGAGCTTCCCCGTTTTCTCAATAGGCGTGGAGATACGGCGAAGATGCGAGATGCCCGAAATGTAATTCAGGCGATTCAGAACTTGGCTGACCCCAATCTTTGATGGCCCCCCAATCTTTGCCGAGCCGAAATTCCCTGTGGCGAGGGAAGTCTTCAGTCCAACTTCCAGAATCACAGACTTCACAACCTTGTTGATATTGCTCACATTCACAATCTCCTCAAAGTTCCCGGATGCCCGCCAGCCGCCCGAATGAATCTCCTTGGCCAGCGAGGAACGAATGTCCTTAATCATCTTTGTTGTGAAGTACGTCCGAAAGAGATTGGCCAGGAGAAAGCCCGGCAAGTCCACCAGCTTGTTGGGGTAGGCGTCCCGGTCATCATTTGGCATTCGAGCCGAAGCCACCCACATCACCTTTCGAGTCATATGCGCCAGGAAGCATGCCTTGGCGTAGTGGAAGCTGGAATTCAGGCCAATATGGGGGAAGAGCTCGAGACTGAGAATGTCCTCAATGCGCATCTGTTTCGTCGTACGACTGGACCAGGAATTCACATGCGTGGAGAGCCAGGCGAGAGCGGATTCCTGTGTGCGGACATCGACGGCCTCCATGATACTCTCTGTAAGAAGTCCGTCAAATGTCCCATCCGTCTCGGGGCCAATGATGAGGTCACAGATTTCCTTGTCGCAGTTGAGGCCGAGGGCACGAAAGAGAATCCAGAGAGGAATATCCGTCTTCACACGGGGCATGGTGGCACGGAGCAAGTGAATCTGGGGATTCTTGGGATGGTACATGATTTTGACAGCATTGGATTTGGGCACCTGGTCATTATCGGGCCCAATCGACTTTACCTCAATCACTTCCACCTCCTTTGTGGGATTGCGATTGTTGCGGAAGACGACAGGGCGATTGGCGGCCATGCGCTCCTGCGATATGATAACACGCTCACCACCACCCACAATGAAATAGCCCCCATAGTCCTCGGCGCATTCCCCGAGCGCAATGGGCTCCAGGTGCTTCTGGTCGTGGAGAAGACAGTACTTGGAGCCAACCATCACTGGAATCTTGCCGAGGTGAACATTGGGGAAGAGGCGCTCACGGGTCTCTTTTACACCGCCTTTTGTATTGTCAATGAAGGTCGTAATGATACGCACATCCACGAAGAGGGGAGAGGCGTAGGTCAAGTTGCGCATGCGGGCATCATTCGGCATCATGGGAAGAATGGCACCATTGTTCTCAAAGATGGTGGGCTTTCTCAAAGACACATTCTCGAAACAGAGGGCGACCTCGTACTCACGAGAGGCAGTGGAAGATGCCATGGCCTCGGAAGTACGACCCATGAGAGCATTCGCTGCAGAGGTGGAGAGACCCGTGGCAGAGGCGAGGGCGGAGCGTGGACCTGAGAGGGGAGTTTCAGGACTCCCACGAACAATCAGAGGATTCACCTGTTGAACAATTTCAGGGATGTCAATATCCATGAAATGATTAAAGGACTCCAGTTGGTGAGAGACGATTTGACGCCCCTCTGACTGTTTGAAGTAGAGGTCGAGTACATGTCTGTATGAAGGAATCTCCATCTTTGTATGTGTTTCGGAATGCACAGGTTGAGCAGCAATTTTACTACGGCCTGGCATGAATCCTATAAATATATGGAGGAAGCGTTTAGACCGATGAATTATATGGGATGTAAATAGGGGATGTCAGATCCAAACATAAAGAACATCACGCTTGTGAGTAAGGGGGAGGAGCCGGTGAAAAAGGGGGGGAGTCGAAAGAAGAAGATGGTAGTTCCTTCTGTGACCAAGGGGGGTGGTGGTACGAGTCCAGGAACTATGACACAGCTGGCGGCTTCTCATATACCCGGCGAGAAGGGAGTAGAGCCGGTTGGAATGAATAGTGACCTTACCAAGGTGGGCGCACCTCTACAAACTGCTGGGAAGGCGCATGTCAAAGTCGTGCTAGAAGCGGCAAAGAAGAAGAAGGTCGTGCTTGCCGCCGCCAAACCTGTTGCAGCGCAAAAGACGCGAAAAAGGGCTGCGCGAAAGGTACGTATGAGTATGGCGGGACTCAGTAGAAAAATCAACGTAGCCAAGACGATTAAGGAGAAGGCATCTGGGGATAAGATTGAGGAAATCAAGTCGGCCCTGGCAAAGGCGGGACTTATCAAGGAAACCTCCAAGGCACCAGAGGAAATGTTGCGGCAAATGTATGCCGACTACATGATGCTGAAAAAGCGGGCGCTCTAAGTAGTATGCTAACAAATATCACTAACTACAACCAAAATGGTGATTGGTTCTACATAGTGATTGCGGCGATTGTCGTGGATTTTGCAGTGATTGTCATGTCAAAGTATGCGGGTCCGAAACCCTTTTTCAAAGTGGGCGCGCTGAATGACTGGTACACGCGCTTTGGAGCTCTCGCCGCAGCCTCAGATATCACGAGTGCCCTTATTGGAATTGCCGCGGCCCGGTATATTTATGCCTTTTTAGCATTAAGTGGCGCGTTAGCCTTTGTTGCCTGTATTGTGGGCTTCCAGCTGTTTCATGATATCTT
>Ga0114973_10002042_pt1 | contig 14826 bp, 15 predicted proteins | sample M_140807_MF_Meta_FD_87025 | JGI IMG/M metagenome (GOLD analysis project Ga0114973, IMG submission 87025) | Freshwater microbial communities from Lake Montjoie, Canada to study carbon cycling - M_140807_MF_MetaG | ecosystem: Environmental > Aquatic > Freshwater > Lake | place: Lake Montjoie... | reverse complement strand
CTTTTTTGTGGCAACCAGCCTGCGGGGTCGAGCATCCAGATAGAGGCAAAGCCGAGCAGGCTGATGCTGATCTGTCCGTCACGGGCGTTCTTCTCGCCGAATCGTCAGGTCGATTTGGTGGAACGCATCAAATTCTCTATGGCAGCGTCTTCACGCAGGTGGACAATTGCGGAGGTTACCGGGCCTGCGGGGAACGGAGGCTGAAACCTGCTTTTCTGGTTTGATCCTTGTCGGTTGCTTTGGTGCGCCTGTGGCAACGGCCTCGTTTTCTGAGGATGCTGTGGCATGCCTATCTGTTGTGGCTTCGCACGGACTGCATTGATCTCAGTGCAGCATTTGCTTACCACACGCTTCAATCCTTTTTCCCGGCCCTACTCATCGGTCTTTCCGTGGCCTCGCGTTGGCTGGGAGGCGACCGGGACCTGCTGGACCGGCTGCTCCATCTCATTGAGCAGATCATTCCTGTCTCATCCCAGCCCGTTGTGGCAGAGACGCTCACTCGCTTCCTTCGCCAGGGCCTAGGTGCTGGCCTGCTTGGCTTTCTGTTGTTGGCGTTCAGCGCCAACAACATCTATCTCTCCCTTCAGCGTGGCGCCGATCGACTGTGGTGGAATCGACCCTTTGACTTCGCGTCCTTGACGCCGCGGCAGTTGGTGGTGCGATTCGTAACCCTGAGGCTGAAAGCTTTCCTGTTGCTCTTGTTTGTTGGACCCTTGATTGTTGTGGATCAATGGATTAGCAACATTCGGTTCATTGGCTTTAGTTTTGTGCGCTCTTGGATTGATCCACTTCTGCCGGCAGTTCTGCGGGCCGGTGTCTCCGTGTCCTTCGGTCTCGATATCTTGATTTCATTGCTGATTGCCATCCTGGTGACCCTTGCCCTTCTCTGGTGGCTGCCCTCGCGCCGCATTCCTCTCGCTCCCCTGGTGCCGGCGGCGGCCCTGGTTGGATCTGCTATTACCCTTCTTAATCTTCTGCTCGGACGCAGCCTCCTGGCCCTCGGTCTCCGTTTTCAGGCCTATGGGGTTGTCGGCTGCATCCTGCTCTTCACGCTGTGGATCTGGATCTTGGGAGCTCTCCTCTACTACGGGCACTGCTTTGCCGTTGTCCGCAGCCGACGCGCGCCGGGGGGGCGATCCACACCGCTTGCCCAACCATCAAGCGCTCCTTTCGTATGAAGATGGAAGAACAGCCCATCCCCAGGCCGCCGTGCAGCCATCCACCCTCCAGATCCGGCCGCTACGGGCCGGTGTCTTAGCCATCTGCACCGCCGTCGGCGCCTTGGTGATCACCATCGTCGTCTCCCTGGCCCTGATCCCTGTCGCGGTCGGCGTCGCTGCCCTCCTGGTCTGGCTGGTCGTTGCCCTCACGCTTGGCTGGGCTGCCATCGAAATGCTGGCAGCCCTGGAGCGGTGGTTTGAGAACGATTCTCGCTTTCAACGATGAACCGTTCCCTCCCTTGGGGGTGGATCCTGTTGGCAGGTCTTCTGCTCTTGATCCCCGGGCCCGCCGGTCGGCTCCTGCTCGACCTCCTCGGCGGTCTAACCCTCACCCTTTTGCTACTGCCCCTGCTTCTGGGTGCGGCGGCCCTGATCGGCTGGCGCCTGATCACTCGCCGCCTCGTGACCTGCCCGGCCTGCGGAGCCTCCAGCATTGGCATGACCCAATGTCCTGCGTGCGGCAGTGCCTTGTCGAACTCCGGCTCTCCGGATGCTGATGGTGATGTGGAGGCCAGCTCGGCCACCATCACGGTTGATGCCGTTGCTGTTGATCGCTCTCCCGATGCAGGATCCAGCGGCAAGCCCTGATCCGATCAGCCCGATACCCCCGGTCCCAGACGAGCCAGTTCCGCCAGGCGACGCTCCCGGAGGTACAGGAATAACGGTGCCCCAAAGGCGAAGGCGATCGTGACGCAACTGAGCAGAACCCAACCCAGTCCCCGCATCCGCAGCCTCCGGGCCTCGCTCACCATCCAGATCGTGATCGCCGTGGCACCGATCGCCAGATCCCGCGACAGGGATTGGGCGGCCGGGTTCCCATTGGCCAGTCGTACGAACAGGCCGATGTCGAACGCCTGCCCGTAGGTGCGGATGAACTCGAGATTCGCCAGCCAGGGCAGCACCCCCCCGGCGATCGCCAGGGCCAGGTAGACCAAGCTGAGCGGGGTGGGCATCGGCGGTCCGCCGCGCCTGGCCACCGTTGGCTCATCAGACTCAGGAATGGCCGGGACGTTCAAGCGGGTGTCAGGGGGCATGGAAGGAAAACCGGAACGATTCAGGGCGTGAAGGGCTCCGGTTCGCTGGCCGGATCCTGGGGATTCCATTGCATCACCTCCTGTTCCACCTGCTCCAGCACAGCCTCGCAGCGATCGGCATAACGCAGGGCTCGGCGATAGAGATCCGCCATCGCCTCCACATCCAGCTCGCTGCTCTGGAGCTCACGAAGGGTGAGATCGAGGGCGGCCCGAGCCTGGCGGAAGTTCAGGTCGTCGATGCCATCCCCCGAGTCCTCCGGGAGCGGGGGCGCTGAGGGCGGCGTGGCTTGGGGATCGGGTAATCCCTGGCCATCGCGTTGGCCTGTGGCTCGGGGACGGGGCATCGTGGTGTACCGAGAACGGAAGCGGAAGACAGGAAACCGGGCTTCAAGGGGCTGATGCTGGCGGCGGAACTAGCTCCTTCCTGGAGCCGCCTGCTGCCCTGGAAGCATCCTCACCTGGCGTGCCCATGGGCTCCAGACCCTCGATCCGGGCCTCGATCGACCCATCGGCGAGCTCAATCCGGAGCAACTCCATCGGGGCCACCTCCTGGATCGAGTGGACCACCGGCCCGCCCTTGCGCCGCACCAGGGCAAAGCCTCGGCGTAGGAGTTGATCGGGCGACAGGGCAGCCAGCAGCTGCCTCTGATGCTGGAGGGAAACCCGCTGCTGGGCGATCCATAGCGCGGGGTGCAGCCGCTCCAAGCGTTCCCGCAGGAGCCGGAGGGACTCGGCTAGGGCCTGGAGCCGCAGGCTGAGCAGCTGCTGCAGGTGGTTCCGGCTCTGCCGGAGGGTCAAGGCGGCGCTGCGCCGGTCCGGCAGTAGGGCCACGAGGGCGGCGGTGGGGGTGGCGGCGCGGTAGTCCGCCACCAGATCGGCGATGGTGGTGTCGTCCTCATGGCCGAGCCCGCAGACCACGGGCACCGGAAAGGCGGCCAAGCTGCGGGCCAGTGCTTCGCCATCGAACACGCTCAGGTCTTCGCGGCTGCCGCCCCCCCGGGCCAGCACCAGGGCCTCGATTCCCAGAGCGCTGGTTCGGGTGGCCAACTGATCGAGGGCCTCCCGGATCGTGGCCTCCACCGCCCCCTGCACCGGGATCGGAACCACCAGCAGCCCGGTTGCCGGCCAGCGTTCGTGGGCGGTGCGGAGCATGTCGGCCAGGGCAGAACTGGGCACGCTGGTGAGCAGGGCGATCCGGGTGGGGAACTGGGGGAGGGAGCGGTGGCGTGCGGGATCGAACAGGCCCTCCGGCTCCAGCACGGCATGCACCCGCTCGAACTGGCGGAGCACGGCCGTGAGGCTGGGTCTTAGATCAATCACCTGGACCGTGAGGGTGGCCCGGGCGCTCCAGAAGTTGAGCCTGCCGACAACCACCACCCCATCGCCCTCCTCGGGCACGAAGGCCAGCTGGCGGAGCTGGGAGGCCCAAATCACCGCATTGATCGATGCCTCTCCATCGCTCAGGCTGAGCCAAAGATGGCCCTTCTTGAGCTGGGGGCGGCTGACCGTTCCCTCCACCAGAAACCGTGGGGCGAAGCCCCGCTCCAGCAGGTTGCCAATCGCCCCATTCAGTTGCCCCACCGTGTAGCTCGGCAGGCCCTTCCCGGTTCTCTCCGGGCTCGGGGTGGGGGCCGCCATTGTCATTCGCTGAGCTGGCGATAGAGGGTCCACCAGTAGAGCCCCAGCGGAATGGTGATGAGCAGCACCACCTGGCCCAGCGGATGGTCGATCCGGGTCAGGGCAGCCCCGCCGATCAACGTCACGATGCTGAGTTGGCGGGCACCATCGCGGCGATTGCGGGGGAAGCCGAGGCCGGGGGCAGGCATGGACGGATCCGGGGGGAACGCAGAGACCGGTTGGCCACGCTAATCCCGCGAACACCTCCAAAGTTCGGCTCCGGGGCTGCAGCGATTCCGGTGACCCCAGACACCAGGGGCCTGCGACAGGATGCCTGGGCCTGAGAAGTAACCGTGGCCCTTTTGATCCCAGCCCTCCGCCTGCCCTGGCCGGCCTCCCAGGCCACCGCAACGCTGGGCGGCCTGCTTCTGGACTCGAGAGAGGGGATCCTGGAGATGTGGTGCCAGCTCCCCTTGGGTCCCTCTAGCCCCCTGGTCCATGCCCGCTGAGCGCAGCCCCCGCGAGCTGCTGCAGGGCCAGCTGGCGGTGGCCCTGCCCCATGCCCCTGCCCTGGTCCTCGTGACAGACCTGGACGGAACGCTGCTGGGGGGAGCCGACCCCTGGCGCCGACGCTTCTATGGCTGGCTCCAGGCCGAGCGGCAGCGGGTGCTGCATGTGTTCTGCACGGGCCGTGACCTGGCTTCGGTGGCGCGGCTGTTGCGGGAGGAGCGGGAGTTGGGTCTCGGATCTCCCCACCTGGTGATCGGCGATGTGGGCAGCACTGTGGCTTGTGGCCACACCCTCGAACCCCTGCCTCTGGCCACCGATCCGATTGAGGCCCGTTGGGCCGGACTGCCGGAGCGTCTCCTGCCCCTGCTGGCCCGCATCCCAGGAATCGCGGCCCAGCCGGTGACCGCCCAGCGTCGCCTCGCCTACCTGATCGATCCGGCCGAACTCGATCTCGATCAGCTGGCCGAGATCGAGGCCCACGGTGTGGATTGCCTGGTGTCCGACAACCGCTATCTCGATGTATTGCCGGCCGGGGTGAACAAGGGCTCCACCCTCCTGGCCCTGCTCGACTGGCTGGAGGTGGACCATGGCTGCGTGGTCACGGCCGGCGACACCCTCAATGACCTGGCCATGTTCGAGACCGGCCTGCAGAGCGTGATGGTGGGCAATGCCGAAGCGGGTCTGGTGGCGGCCCTGCCCCGCCTGCCCCGCACCTACCGGGCCCGCGGCCATGGCTGTGAAGGGATCGTGGAGGGTCTGCGCCATTTCGGCTTCGGCCACCTGTTCGAAGCGGTCTTCTAACCGGCTTTTAGCCAGGGCCAGGCGGCCTGCCGCTGGAGGTCTCCCGTTCCAGCCTCGCCTTGGTGAGGGCGGTGGCCACCGCCTGGCGGGGATCCTCCGGCCAGGGGTGCTTGGGGTAGCGGCCCCGCAGCTCCCGACGCACCTCGGCATAGCCGCTGGTCCAGAAGCCGGCCAGGTCACGGGTGACGGCAGCGGGCCTTCCCGCCGGGGAGAGCAGCTGCACCGTGACCGGGAGCCGGCCATCCAGCAGGGTGGGGCTCACCGTGGCGCCGAACATCTCCTGCAGCTTGACCGCCAGCACCGGCTCCTCGCCGCCGTAGTCGAGGGCCACCCGCCGACCCGAGGGCACCGCGAGGGTTTCTGGAAGCCAGCGCTCCAGCTGTTGTCGCTCCGCCCAGTCCAGCTCGCCCCAGAGGGCCTCGATCAGGTCGATCTGCCGCAGGTCCGGGCGGCTGCGCAGGCCGGACAGCCGCTCCCCCAGCCAGGCCGCCGGATCCTCCTCCAGGTGGTCCAGGCGCCGATCTGGCCAGGGCGGGCCTAGCCAGCGGTGGGCCAGGGCGAGGCGCTGCTGGAGGGATCGGCTGCGGGGGCACCAGGGCAAGGCCGCCAGACCGAGCTGCCGCAGACCCTCCGCCATGGCCGCCCGCACCTCATCGCCCCGCGCTTCGGGCCAGGGGGTGCGGGTCACCACCAGGGCCCCGAGCCTCAGACTGCGCTCGCAGCGCACCCGCTCGGCCTGGGGATCCCAGCGGGCCTCTAGGGCCTCCTGGCCTTCCTCCGTCGCCAGCGCCTCGAGATCGGTCCGGTCCAGCCGTACCGCCAGGCGCACCCTGGCTTCGGCCCCCTCCCCATCCGCCATGGCAATGGCCAGGGCTTCGGCATCCGCCAGGGGATCGTCGGGGTGCAGCAGGGCTCCGCGCCCGCCACGCATCAGGAAGCGGCCATCGCCTCGGCCGCGGCTCAGGGCGATCCGCTCGGGATAGGCCCAGCCCAGCAGTTGGGCCGCCATGGCCTCCTCCGAAGTGGCGGCGCCCCGAGCTTCCGCGGGGCCCTCCCGGCGCGAAGCCGCCAGCACCTGCCGCCTCAGTTCGGCCTGGAGTTTCTGCAGTTCGCGCCGCTGGGAGGAGCGTCCTGGGGCCAGGCGGTCGGCAGAATCGCCGGGGCGGGCCCGCAACCAGTCGAGCCGACGCAGCAGATCACAGCCCCCATCGCGGGGATTGAGCGGGTCGCGCTCGCTGAGCAGCACGGCCAGCTCACAGCCCAGCTCGAGGCTGCCGCAGCTCTGGGCCCGCAACAGCATGTGGGCCAGGCGGGGGGACAGCCCCAGCCCCGCCATCGTGCGGCCGGCGGGCGTGATGCGGCCGCCGCCGTCGAGGGCGCCGAGCTGCTCCAGCAGGTCGCGGGCCTCCTGGAGGGACGCCGCTGGGGGCGGATCGATCCAGCCCAGTTCCTCTCCGAGGGCGTCGCCCCATTCGGCCAGCTGCAGCACGATTGGCAGGGGATCGCACACCAGCAGCTCCGGTGGATCGAAGGCCGCGCGCCGCTGCTCCTCACCCGGTGCCCAGAGGCGCACGCAGCGGCCCGGGCCCAGCCGGCCGGCCCTGCCCCGGCGCTGCTCGGCGCTGGCCAGGCTGGCGGGGAGGGTGACCAGCCGGTCGAGGCCGGTGGCGGGATCGAAGCGATTGCGGCGGCTCAGGCCCGCATCGATGACCAGCGTGACTCCGGCAATCGTGAGCGAGCTCTCGGCGATCGAGGTGGCCAGCACCACCTTGCCGGCCGCCGTGCGGGCCGGGCCGATCGCCTCACCCTGGGCGGCCAGGGCGAGCTGGCCATGCAGCGGTGTGCAAGCCACCTCCCGGCCCCAGGCCGTGGCCTCGATCGCCCGCTGGGCGTCGCCGATCTCCCGTTGGCCCGGCAGGAACACCAGCACCGTCTCGCCTGGGCCCCGTTCCTCCAGCCAATGGCCCTCGAGGGCCCGGATCACCTGCTGCTCCAGGCGTTCCCGCTCCCGAGGCCGTTGGTGCTCCACCGCCACGGGAAAGCTGCGCCCCGGACTCGTGATCACCGTGGCTCCATCCAGCCCGGCCGCCAGGGGTTCCAGGTCGAGGGTGGCGGACATCACCAGGAGGCGCAGCTCCGGTCGCAGCAGGCTGCGGGCCTGGCGCACCAGGGCCAGGGCCAGGTCCGCCTCAGCGCCGCGTTCGTGGAATTCGTCGAAGATCACGCAGGCCACCCCCTCCAGGGCAGGATCGGCCTGCAGGCGCCGCAGAAATAGGCCCCCGGTGAGGACCTCCAGGCGCGTCCGCGGCGAGGTGCGTCGCTCCAGGCGCACGCTGTACCCCACCCGTTCGCCCACCGCCTCGCCCAGGCCCGCCGCGAGCCGCTCGGCCGCGGCCCGGGTCGCCAGGCGGCGGGGTTCGATCAGCAGGATGCGCCCTTCCTGGCCAAAGGCCTCCAGCAGTTCCAGGGGCACCCGGGTGGTCTTGCCGGCGCCCGGAGGGGCCTGCAGTACCACGGTGGCCCCGGGGGCGAGGGCCCCGCGGATGGCCTCCAGCTGGTCGTCGATGGGCAGGCGGTCGGCCAGGGCCCTGGGGGTCAACGCACGTGGCGGATGCCGTCGACGGGGTGGTAGGCCTCGCCGGTGGTTTCCTCGTAGACGATCGCCGGCAGGCCGGTCTCGAACATCGTCTGGAGTGCCTCCTTGAGATAAGGGTTCCAGCCGCCGGTGCTCACCTTGCCGTGTCGCACGGTCCAGTCCCAGGTGCCCTGAAGATCCCGGGGAATCCGGCCTTCACGGTCGCGGCGGGCCACCAGGTCCTGGGATTCCACAATCCCCACCAGAATCGGCTCCTTGCCGTAGGCGGGGGTGATGCTCAACTCCAGACGCACCGGATCATCCTTCACCAGTTTCAGCCGGAAACGGGGCGGCAGCTTGAGGCCCCCGAGCACAGCTCCCACGATCCTCGTCCTCTGGTCCACCTTCAGCCTCCGCCGGAAATCTGGGTCACGGTTCCGAGCCTATTCAGCGGCCGGTCAGCTTCGGTCTCGGGGGGATCGGATCCCAGGCCGGCGGAGCTGATCAGGCCGTTTCACCGGGGAAGGGGGTGGGTTCGTTGTCGCCGCTGAATCGCACCGTGAGGAGATCCTCCCGGGTGAGCTGGCCATCGGCATCGAGCAGCTCAGGGTGGATGGTCAGCCGCCCGGTTCGGTCGTCTCTGCCAGCGGTGCCTGCGGCTGTGGGCGGCCTCTCGATGGGGCCGGAAGCGGCCCGGAACCCGCGGGACATGATCCGGAACGCCTGCCAGAGCAGCGCTAGGAAGCAGAGGACGTAGAGGAACGGAAACAGATCGGCCAGGAGAGCGGGCATGGTGTCGAGAAGCCCCCGGATACCGTGGACTCCCCCATCATCGCCCCTTTGCGGCAGAGCCTGTGGTGGCCAGCATCCAGGCCCAGAGGGTGGTGCAGGCGGCGCCGAAGGCGAGAAAGGCGAGGAGCAGGCGGCTGGTGTCCATGGCTCGATAGAAAACTTCACACAGCATAGGGGTGGCGGCCGGTTCGCCTCCCTGCTGGGGTCGCGATGGCCTGGGTAGCGTTTGCATTCCCTGTTCCAGTCGCCCCGCGTGACCCCTTCAAGCCGCGTTCTTCTTTCCGGGGCCTCCGGCCTGGCGGTGCTGGGGCTGGCAGGGCTGGTCAGCCTTCCGGCGCCTGTTACCGCCCAGGTGGCCGCCGCCGCCCTCTCCCGTCAGTCCTTCGTTGCCGCGGCGGTCCGCCGCTCCGGTCCGGCGGTGGTCACGATCGACACGGTGCGCACCGTGGCCACGGCAGGCAGCGCCGGAGGCCTCCTCAACGATCCGCTCTTCCGACAGTTCTTCGGGCTGCCCTCCAACGGTTCGTCGGGCCCCTCCCAGCGCACGCAACGCAGCCAGGGCAGTGGGGTGATCTTCCAGGCGGACGGGTTGGTGATCACCAATGCCCATGTGGTGGAGGGCACCGAACGGCTCACCGTGGGCCTGCAGGGCGGGCAGCGGTTCGAGGGCCGGGTGGTGGGTGCCGATCCGGTCACGGATCTGGCGGTGGTGCGGCTGGTGGGGCCGGGACCCTGGCCGGTGGCCCCGCTCGGCAATTCCGATGCCCTGCAGGTGGGTGATTGGGCCATTGCCGTGGGCAATCCCTTCGGCCTGGATCACACCGTGACCCTGGGGATTGTGAGCAGTCTCAATCGCAATGCCAGCAAGCTCGGGATCACCGACAAACGCCTCGATCTGATCCAGACCGACGCCGCCATCAACCCCGGCAATTCCGGTGGGCCGCTCCTCAACGCCGACGGGGAGGTGGTCGGCATCAACGCCCTGGTGAGGTCCGGTCCGGGAGCCGGCCTCGGGTTCGCGATCCCGATCAACCGGGCCCGGGGGATCGTGGCCCAGCTGCTAGCCACCGGTCGGGCGAGTCACCCGGTGATCGGCGTCGGACTCGACAACCTCCCCCAGCCCAATCGCCTCGGCTTGAGTGCCGGCGTGCAGGTGGCCTCGATTCAGCCGGGAGGACCGGCCGCTCGGGCGGGACTCCAGGTGGGGGATGTGGTGGTGGCGGTGCGGGGCAGGCCCGTGGCTACACCATCCCAGGTGATCGCTTCGGTGGAGGGTGCGGTGGTGGGTCAACCCATGGCGGTGCGGATCAACCGCAACGGCACCGACCTAATTCTGAGTGTGGTGCCGGGTGAGCTGGGGAGACCGGCTCAGCGTTGAGGGGAGCCATCTCTCGCCACCCCCTTTCGCTGGATTCAGCATTCCCCGGCTTCAAGGTCTTCGGGGCCGGGATGCAGGCCCTCGAATCCGATCGGGTTCAGACCTAGTTCGGCTGGCACGCGGGCCGGCCCACCCAGCTGTTGACGCATCACCCACTGGGTGGCTGCCTTCTGGCTATGCCAGGCCTGGAGGAGCTGCTTAGCCAGGCCCCGCAGAGCTTGGGGATCGGCCGTGGCATCGATGGCCCGGTTCATCCGCTCCAGCTCGAATTTCTGGCCGAGGCTGAGGGCGAGAGGTTCGGACATGGCGAGCGGCGCAAGGGGTCGTTCGGTCGCTGTAAAGCTACGAACTGTTTCGAGATCTCGCGTATCCGTTGCAACAGGGATAGGTGGCCTGTGAGGAAATCCCGTTCTGTCAGGAAATCCCGGCCTTTCGGGGGGTGCGGTTCTTTGGGGGGTCGCCCTTGCTGGGCGTCCGGCGGTCGGAGCGCGTTCGCGGACGTGGCGTTCCGCGGTCGCCGGCAAAGCGCTCAGCCCCTGGCAGCAACGGGTTCCGGGGACGGCATCCCCTCGCCTGCCGGGTTTCGTGCGCGGGCGACGGCTGACTTCGCGATCGTCGGGATGTTCCTGCCCAGGCTCGGGCCTGCCTCCATGGTCAGCATTCCCACACCAGGGATGTCGATCAGGCGGCCTTGCCTCGGGTGCGCCGGGTCGAAGGGCCCTTCTGCGGGGTCTCGCCCTCGCCGGCCGCCTCGGGATCCGGATCTCCACTGCGGGCGCTCTTGCGCTGCTGCTGCTTGGTGCGGTTGGCCTCCCGTTTGTCGAGCCGACGCTGCTCTTCCTGGCGGGCTTCGGCCTCCCCCGCCTCCTCCCTCTTCCTCTCCTGGTAGTAGGCGTAGTCGCCGCGGTAGAGCACCAGCTCCCCATCGCGCAGTTCCACGATCCGGTTCGCCACGCGGGAGATGAAGTAGCGGTCGTGGGACACGAGTAGGGCGGCGCCGTCGTAGGCCATCAGGGCGTCCTCGAGCATCTGCTTGGCGGGGATGTCGAGGTGGTTGGTGGGCTCATCCAGCACTAGCAGGTTGCAGGGGGTGAGCAGCATCAGGGCCAGGGCCAGCCGGGCCTTTTCCCCCCCGGACAACTTGCCCACCTCCTTGAAGACGCTGTCGTTACTGAAGCCGAAGTTGCCCAGCATGCTGCGGACCTGGGTCTGGGTCCAGTCGGGCACCGCCTCGAAGAGGGTGTCGATCACGCGGCGGGAGAGGTCGAGGGCCTCGGCCTGGTTCTGCTCGAAGTAGCCGGCCACCACGTGGTGTTCGCCCAGCCCCGCATGGCCCTCCTCCGGCTGCTCCAACCCCATCACCAGGCGCAGCAGGGTGGATTTACCGGCGCCGTTGGGTCCCACGAAGGCGATGCGATCGCCGCGCTCCACCTCCAGGTTGGCCCCCAGAAACAAGATGCGTTCGCCGTAGCTGTGGGTGAGGTTTTCAATCGTGGCCACCTGCCGTCCGGAGCGGGGGGCTGGCGGGAACTGGAAGCGGGGGCCGGTCACGCCCTCCAATGGCGCCTCGATCCGCTCCACCTTGTCGAGGAGCTTCTCGCGGCTCTTCGCCTGGGTGCTGCGGGTGGCACTCGCCCGGAACCGGTCGATGTAGGCCTGTTGGGTGGCCAGCTCCTTCTGCTGACGCTCGAAGGCGGCCTGGCCGGCCTCCCGTTCGAGCGCCTTCTGCTCCAGGTGCTGGCTGTAGTTGCCCAGATAGCTGCGCGAGACGCCCCGCTCGGTTTCCACGATCTGGTTGCAGACCCGATCCAGGAAGGCCCGGTCGTGGCTGATCACCACCAGCGGCACGCTCTGGCCGATCAAGTAGTCCTCCAGCCACTGGATCGTCTCCACATCCAGGTGGTTGGTGGGTTCGTCGAGCAGCAGCAGATCCGGCTCCTGCAGCAGGATCTTGCCTAGGGCGATGCGCATCTGCCAGCCGCCGGAGTAGTCGCCCACCAAGACTTCCGCGCCTTCTGGAGTGAAGCCGATCGTGGGCAGCAGCTTGTCGATGCGGGCGTCGAGTTCGTAGCCGTGCAGGGCCTCGAAACGGCTCTGCAGATTGCCCAGTTCCTGGATCAGGCGGTCCAGCAGGTCGGGATCGGCCGCGGCCGCCTCCGTGGCCATCGCCTCCTCCACCTTGCTTTGGCGGTTGAGCACCTCGGCGGCCTCACCGAAGGCCTGGAAGAGTTCCTGCCGCACCGTGCGGCGCGGGTCCACATCGAATTCCTGCTGGAGATAAACGATGCGGGGTGCCCCCTGCTTCACCACCTGGCCGCTGCTGGGTTCCTCCAGGCCGGCGATGATCCGCATCTGGGTGGACTTGCCCGCACCATTCACTCCCACCAGCCCGATCCGGTCGCTGGCCTTCACCTCCCAGGTGACATCCCTCAACACCTCCCCCGTCGGGTAGATCTTGCCGATCCTTTCGAGGCGCAGCACTGCGGGCGGTGGGGCGATGACCCTGCATCATCACTCGGCGCGGCCCATCGACAGGTCGGGCAGACTGCAAGGATCCCCACCTCCTCCGACCGCCATGATTCGACGGCTCGAGCAGGTAGCAGCTCTGGTGGTGGCGGCGGGCCTGGCCCTGGTGAGTTACTGGCTGTTTTTCAGCTGGGCTCGGGGTGGCGGTGCGGAGCATCGGCTGCCCGCCCGCCGCACCGGAATGGTGGGTACGCCGGCGCCTCCCTCAGCCGAGGCTGCGGCTGGGAAGCGGCAATTCCATGCGCCGCTTCGGGCCCCGACCGATGGGTTCAGAGACCGCCCCGGGCCTTGAGCAGCCACTGGTTGGTGGCGCCATCCTCCAGGCTGGCGAGGTGGGCCTTCACATCGCCAGTGCTCACGTTGAGACCCTGTTCGGCGCCGATGGCCACGATCCTGGCAAGGGCGCCGCTGGGGTCCTGCAGGGCCTGCCGGAAGAGGGACTGGGTGAGGTCGGCGTCCTGGCTGATGCGCCCATAGAGCTCGGCCGCGTTCCGGGCGCCCGGGGAGGGGCTGGTCTCAGCGTTCATCACATGCAATCGGTTGCAGTGACCCTAGATCGTTCGCCGGAGCCGGTCGAGAGAGCGGCGCTCAGGCGGCGTTGGTCTGACCGTCGTCCTCCAGGCCGCTGGCGGAGGCATCCTCCATGGTGCGGGCATCGAGGCAGAGCACCTTGCGCAGCTGGGCGTAGTTGGCGGCAAGGGCCTGGCGCCCCTCCTGTTGGGCGCCGTACTCAGCCCGTTGCAGCACGTGGTGGAGATGGGTGAGCAGATAGGTGCTGATCACGGCGGAGACCAGCACGTCACTGGCTTCGGCGGCGGAGCGGTGGCGTTTTCCGGCGGCGGCGGCCGTGGTGCCGGCGCTGCGGGAGCGGCCCGTCCGCGAGGTGGCGGCAGGCGTGGGGAGTTGGGGTTCGACGACGGGGGTCGGGGTCTGCCTGGTTCTGGCCATGGTTCGGACGGCCGTCGGGCCGGAGAGGGGAATGATCCAGGAGGCATGGATCCCAGGGAAGGGGATCCGCTCCACAAGCCTACGGTTGGATACTACCCCTGGATACTACCCTTGCCAGCCTTAGTACACTTTTTCGTAACCCGCAGGCTTTCTGGGTCGTGCCCACCCGTCAGACCTCCTCCAGTGGCCGCCCCAAGTCCCCTCGGATCCAGGTGGTGCTGCCTGAGGACCTCTGTCAGCGCCTCTCCGTGCTGGCCGAGGACGAATCCCGCACCGTGAGCAACATGGCCAAGGTGCTTATCCAGCAGGGTGTGGAACGGTTGGAGGGGCTGCGCCTGCAGAACGGCGCGACGGCGGCAGCTCCTGGCGAAGGAGCCAGCCCGGCGCCCGCCTCCCCATCCCCCATTCCTGCGTTCAGCCCTCCGAGCCCTGGCCTGCCGGCTCCCGCAGCAATCCATCCCGCAGCCCTCGCTCCACCGCCAACGGCTTCAGCGCCGATCGTTCCACCACCGGCCTTTCCATCGCCCAACGTTCCACCACCGACCGTTCCACCGCAAGCTGTTACACCGTCGATCGCGGCGCCAGCGCCACCATCCCCACCGGCAACCTCCGGGTCCGGGGTCGATGGTTCCGGATCGGGCCCGGTTCCCGGCTCCGATGCCGCCGCCGATCGCTTCCGGGCCGAACTGGAGCGGAACGAAGCCCGGGGACCCCGGCGTCTGCGGGGGGTGCCCCGTCGCCTGAGGTTGCGTCCCCCCGGGGGGTGAGCTGCGCCGCCGGGGGAGGTGGGCAGCGAGCCGCGTTTCAGCAGCCTCTCGGGGGTTGATGACTCCGGCGGCCGATGGCCGCGATGCTCCTGCGGAAGCGGGGGACCGATCAGGCGCCGCTGGCTTCCCTGGATCGACGGCTACCGGAAGCTCCACTGCTAGCTCCACTGCGCGCTCCGCCGGCCGGCTCGGCCCGCACTCCCAGCACCGCTGCCCGCCGCGCCCCGGTGACCGAGGGCAGGGAACCGGGATGGCCGCGGTGGTGCCACCAGGCCAGCAGGGCGAAGGCCAAGGCCTCCCGCTGGCAGTCGGCGATGCCCAGCTCCTGCAGGGGCCGCACCGCCAGTCCGCGGCTGCGGCGGCGAAGTTGCTCCATCAGCACGCCGTTGCGGCAGCCGCCACCGGCCACCAGCACCTCCAGGGGCCGTGGTTGGAGGTTGAGATCCGCCGCCACCGCCGCCGCCGCGAAGGCAGTGAGGGTGGCGAGGGCATCGGCGGCGAGGCGGTCGTCTGGGGTGAGGGCGGCCACCTCCCGCAGGCGCCGCTCCAGATCTGGGCCCCCGAAGTTTTCCCGCCCCGTGGACTTTGGGGGGGCCTGCCGGAAGTAGGGCTCCTGCAGCCATCGGTCGATCAGCGCCTCGTGGATCGTTCCCTGCCG
>Ga0114973_10002040_pt1 | contig 14843 bp, 12 predicted proteins | sample M_140807_MF_Meta_FD_87025 | JGI IMG/M metagenome (GOLD analysis project Ga0114973, IMG submission 87025) | Freshwater microbial communities from Lake Montjoie, Canada to study carbon cycling - M_140807_MF_MetaG | ecosystem: Environmental > Aquatic > Freshwater > Lake | place: Lake Montjoie... | reverse complement strand
TCATTTCAAATGTATTATGTATTTTTGAACGATTTTGGGTTTTTGAAATTTTTTTTAAGTTATCAAGTATTTTATTATAAGTAACCTTTATTCTTTGCATTTTTATATTTTTTTTTTCTTGGACTGCTTCTTCATGGATTATTTTAATATCATCTACTTTTTCTCCATTTTTAATACTTGAAACAATTTTTCTTCTTTTATAACAACATGTATTACAAATACATCCATGATCAAGATAATGATTTCTTTGAATAACATTATAATATTGATTCTCGTTAGTTATTTCTTTATAAAAATTATACTTTTCCAAAGAAAACGGTTCAACAAATGTCATACTTTTTTTTAATTCCCATTTACTTAAATAAATTTGTTTTTCATTTTCTGAATTATAATAATTAAAATATTTACATTGTACAATAGTTTCCAGTAAATTAAAAGGAATTTTATATTCTTCATTGAATTTTCTATAAACTTCACCAATTAATTTATTTTCTGTTTGATAATCTTTAACAATTACTATCTCCAAATTTAAAATATTACTTAATATTGATCCCCACTCATTGGAGTCACATAAACGTAATTTAATATATTTAACATTATTTTTTTCTACCAATAAATATTTTTTATTAAAGTCAAAAGAACCAGGAATGTTTATATCATATTTATCAAAAAAATAATCGCCAATTCCTAAATAATAAAACAAAGAATTGAAACGTTTTATCAAAAGTTCTATTTTATAATTAACAATATTATTATCAGTTGTATTGAAATGATATGAAGTAAGTAACTCAAAATATTCGGATATTTTTCTCTCTATAGGACTTCTATAAACATCAATTATATACACACTTTTACCAATTGAAGCATTATAATTTATCAATTCATTAACGGTTATATTGTTATTATTTTTTATACCTGTAATAATAGATAACATGTTTTCATCATGAATATGTAATACATTTACTTTTCTTGCGCATGACATACGAAACGACGTTACTAATGTAGTTGAACCAACCTTTGGAGGAGTATAAATAAATACCAAAACATTTTTATTTTTAATAACATCATTGTTAAAAATTGAATCATTAAATTCTTTAATATATTCTAATCTATTATCATTCATTGTTATGTTTATAATTTATAAATTTATAAATATTTAAAAATTATAATGTATTTTATATTAATTTATGGAAGCAATCGTTGCGTTTGATATTAAAAAAGGAATTTCTAAAAATGGGACATTACCTTGGAATGTTAAAGAAGACCTACAACATTTTTATAATAAAACAAAATGTAATATTATTATTATGGGTAGAACAACTTATTTTTCTATCCCTGAAAAAAAGAGGCCATTAAAAAATAGACTAACCATTGTATTAACGAGAGAGCCTAGCAAATATAAAGAAATAGTAGATCAATATAAAAATGTATTGTTTACAGATGATGAAAATATATACGAAAATATTTTATTATTTCCTAATAAATATAATGATACATATCCAGTATTGGATAAGTTTTTTAAAATTTTTTTTATAGGTGGAAATGAAATATATAAAAAATATATTCCATTATGCAAAACATTATGGGTTACACAAATGAAACAAGATTATACTTGTGATTTATTTTTTGATTATAATTTAGAAGACAAAATTTGTGAAGAAAAAGTATTTGAAAATACTGAATGTAATATATATAAATATATTATATTATAGAAAGCTATTAATTGTTTTTATTTAAGTAAAAAAATAATATTATTATTATATATATATAAATGACTCTTTCTAGCGAATCACAACAACTATTACCTAATTTTTTTATTTCAACTTCTTGTCCTGCACTTAATAACTATGAAAATGTAACATTAGGTAATTCTTTTATTGGTTATACCATAAATTCTACTGGTGGTGTTATTGATAGTTTTTCTATAACTCCGGAACTTGAAGATGGGTTGATTTTTGATACACATACAGGTCTTATTTCAGGTACACCTACAAAAAGCAGTCCACCAATAAATTATACTATAACAGCTACAAACTCGTATGGAACCTCTACCGCAGAATTTAATATATCTGTAACAGAATTACCAACATTTACTATCTCAACCAATTATGAAACTGTAAAATTAGGTGATTCTATTATTGGATATACAATAAATTATATTACTAGTGATACTTCTATTATTATGCACAGTTTTTCTATAAGTCCAGAAATTGAAAACGGGTTAATTTTTGATCCATATACTGGTGTTATAACAGGGACGCCTAGAACAACAGCCACACCAATAACTTATACTATCACAGCTACAAATATATCCGGAGATACTAGTGTAGAATATACTATTTGTGTTATAGAACCATTACCAAGTTTTACTATCTCAACCGATTATGAAAATGTACAATTAGGTAATTCTATTGTTGGTTATACCCTAAATTCTACTGGTGGGGTTATTGATAGTTTTTCTATAAGTCCAGAAGTTGAAAATGGTTTACTTTTTGATCCATCTACTGGTATTATAAGAGGAATACCTATAACATTAGCCGCACCAATAACTTATACTATTACAGCTACAAACTTATCCGGAAATACTAGTGTAGAATATACTATTTGTGTTATAGAACCATTACCAAGTTTTACTATCTCAACCGATTATGAAAATGTACAATTAGGTAATTCTCTTGTTGGTTATAGCCTAAATTTTACCGGTGGGATTATTGATAGTTTTTCTATAAGTCCAGAAATTGAAAATGGTTTGATTTTTGATATATCTACTGGACTTATAACAGGGACACCTACAAAATTAGCCGCACCAATAACTTATACTATCACAGCTACAAACTCATCTGGAAGTTTTAGTTCAAGTTATACTATTGTAATATCATCTTCAATAGTATTCACATATGAAAATTGCTTAAAACTTATTGAAAATTCAATTAAAAATGCAGAAAATAACAATTCTAAAATTACAGATGAACTCGTCAATATGAATTGTGAATATGTTACAAAATTTAAACATTTTTTAAATAATTTATTAAGTATAGAAAATATATGGTATTTAGAAATAGGTGAATGGAATAGTACTAGCGTATGTTCTGCAATGTGTAACAATAAAGGAAACATTGTATGTATAGAATATTGTTGTGAGAAATCTAGAGACCCTTTAAAATCTCATGAAAATTGTATGAAAAATAAGGATGTTTTTCCCACAAATTTACAAAAATTCAAAGGTGAAAATATTTTTCACTTAATTGAGGCGGAGTATTATTCAATAGATATTTCTAAATTACCGAAAATTAACATTTTTATGTACGATGGAGATAAATATTGTAGAAATATTTTAAATTCATTATTATATTATTATAACTGTTTAAGTGATACTTTTATATTTTGTATTAATACTAAAAATTATAAATATATAAATGATAATATACAAGTCGCTATTCTAACATTAAAATTAAAAATATTGTATGAAAGTGATATTGTATTTAATATCGATGATTTATCAGTTTGTAATAATATTTATATTGCTATTTTACAAAAATAAATAATTTTATTTGATAATTTTATAAAATTATTTATTTTCTTAATGCGTAAATACCAATTTTTATTTTACTCTATTATACATTATATAAAATGAACAAAAATAATTTAGAAAAAATACCTACAATATGTTTTATCACAATGTGTAAAAATGAGGAGCATTGTATTGAAAAAACTTTAGAATCAGTATACAAATATATTGATTATTGGATTGTATGTGACACAGGTTCAACAGATAATACTTGTGATATAGTGAAAAATTTTTTTAGAGAAAAAAATATACCTGGAGAACTTTTTGTAGATGAATGGAAAGGTTTTGCTATAAATAAATCATTAATGTTTGAAAGAGCTTACAATAAAACTGATTTTGTTCTACATTTAGATGCCGACGATTTTTTAGTTGGTAATTTCAATAAAGAATTGTTAATTCAATCAAAAGACGATATTTATGATTTTAATTATATTAGAGGAAGTATTAAATTTAAAACTAGTAGTTTATACAATAACCAAATAAAATGGAAATATATAGGAGTTGCACACAATTTAATTAAATGTGTTGATAAATATAGTTTATCTAGATCAAGTATATTTATAACAGATGATCTATGGGTTGATAACAATGAAAGAGGTTCAAGAAAGTTTGATCCAAACAAATATATAAATGATGCATTAAAACTAAAGGAGCAGTTTTTTGAAACTTTATTTGACGACCCTGATGATTTAATGTATCGTTCTGTTTTTTATACAGCACAAAGTTATATGGATTCAAAATATTACAAAGAAGCAATACAATGGTATACATTATTTACTAAACTTAAGAACACATGGGATGAGGAATTTTTTGAATCTAATTTAAGGATAGCATTATGTATGATGGGATTGGGCTTTGATGAAGAAAAAATTAAAACACAAATTCATAAAACTATTGACATTTTTCCTGACAGAGCTGAACCTTATTATCTTATAGGTAAATACTATAATGATAAATCGTTTTGTGAAATGGGGTATTATTATTTAAAGCTAGCTAGCAATAAAAACTTATATGAAGTATCAAAAAAATATACACTTTTTGTAAATAAATTTAATTATGGAAAATATGTAAACGATGAATTATCTGTTGCGTGTTATTGGACAAATAGGTTAGAAGAAGGCTACATGCTATTAAATGAAATTATTGATGACGATGATTTTAAAGACAACAAAGAAAGATTGTTGAAAAATAAATTTCATTTCATAAATAAAATGTCTAAAAAATAAATATTATTTATTTTCTATGACGTCGTGTTCTACGTCCGTGTTTTTTTACTTTACGAGTATGGCGACGTGTTTTTCTACCCTTAATACTCTTCTTTGATTTTTTTGTATACTTACGTCTTCGCGATCCACCTACTTTTGTATCATTTCCTTTCTCGTTTAATTTTTCATAATCATCATCGTCTGCAAATGTAGCGTCATCTTCTTCTAGTATATCTATTTTATAGTCATCACTAGATTCATTTTTATCTTTATCTTTATCTTTACCTGATTCTAAATAATCTACCTCTTCATCAAATGATCTTCTGTCTCCAAATCCTTGTTCAGTTAAATCTAATGATGCATCGTAGTCAATACCATTTTCGGGATCTGCGCCACCTTTTTTCTTACATAAACGACACTTACAACCTCTTTTATGATTATATCCATGACCACCTTTTTGCATTGATGATTCTGCTGTCGGTGCTTGTTGATAAAATGCTGGCGTTATTAAATTTTTCATTTAATATATATATTATATATATTAAATTACACTAAAGATTATTTTATTTATGATATTTATAACTTTGAACGTGGAGGTCTACCTCTACCTCTACCTGAATTGGTTGTAGTTGTTGATTGTCTATTAGGAACCCCAGAGACCTTTTTTGAAACCATTGTCCATGATTTACTATCTAAAGTTTGAGATTGTATTGACTCAGGTAAAGTAGTCATTTCGGTTTGTACCTTTTGTTGTCTAGGTAATTTGATTGGTTCAAAACATTCGTTATCATCACCTGAACCAGTCGTTGTTCTATAACTATTTCTTGCAACCTTTAATTCATGTCTTGTTTCACACATTAATTTACCACCTTTAATTCCGCCAACATTTGATGCTTGACATTCATGAGTACTATTTTCTACATTAATTAAACCGAATTCAATATATTCACCTTGAACCAAATATTTGTATTGTTGATTTGAGACATTAATAGAACTATGATGAACAAAAATATCAGTTCCTGACTTTTCACCATCAGTAATTGTAATAAAACCATAGCCTGCCTTATTATTGAACCATTTAACACGACCAATCAAACGAGAATCAGTTTTTGTTTCTGGTGAAGTTGTAACATCGCTAGTAGATGACATAATTATAATTAATTATAATAACTTACCTTTATATTATTTTATCATTATTTATATTTTAATCTAACCTATCCTATATATATGATAGTCTAATTGTTATCATAAATGTAATAAATATGAGACAGTACAAACCGTTCAATATCCTGAGGATTAGATATATTTATATCTTCAAGTGATATGTTGATTAAATCTAATATTTGAATATTATTTTCATCTATGTAATCATAAACAGGTTTCATACTAAATTGTTCATTTTTCTTTAAATCCTTTATCAAGATTTTACATTCACTACAACAAGTAATTAAATAATTAAAAATCATTTTACAAATTTGTATTAATTTTGCGTCTTTTAGGTTAACGGCTTTTTTATATAATACTTCCAAAAAATTAAAAATACTTTCAATATAATCTTTTGATTTTTCAAAAGTCATTTATAATATTCAAAAGATTTTTTAATTTCATTTTTGTACTTATTCAATTTTCTTATTCATTTTTTATCATATTAACCAAATTTTACAAGTTCTTCTCTAAAGCCATCTATATAATTTTCATAGTAAGGTCTCTCCTCAAATTCAAGAGTTCTAATTTTTTCATAAAAAACCAATAACACGTTTGGTATATCTTTTTTTCTATTAATTATTTCTTTTTTACTTTTAATAAAATTGTTTTCTGTTTCAAAATTATCAAAATCAATTTCAATTTCGTTTTCATTTTTATTTTTGTTAATCCATTCTAATTCACCAAAATAAAAATAAATTAGCATATATGCTAGCGATTCTAAATCATCTCGTCTACTTTGTTCACAAAAATTATGTGTATTAATACTTGCAAAATTAAGAGTTCCCATAAATTTATTTTTATATTTAAAATCAATGTGTTTATCATTTATTACATAAGGTTTACTCAATCCAAAATCAATCAAAAAAACCTTTGTTGGTTTATGTAAACTTAAAAGAAAATTTTCTGGTTTAATATCTCTATGAATAAACCCAATATCATGTATTTTCATTAAAATATTCAAAATATTTATTCCAATTTGTAATACAATTTTCAATGACAAGTTTTTGGAATTATATAATAATTCTTGTAAAGATTTTCCAAATAAATCAATCACCATATAGTAATACAAATTGTCTTTACCATACCATTTAATTTTTGGCACCCCCTCCACATTTACAAGTAATTTGTAAATAGTAGATTCGTGTTTTAGTAATTTTAATTCATCTATGATAGGTTCTATTTTAATTGCTACTTTTTCGCTTGTTCTAATATTAATTCCTTCAAAAATGGATCCAAAAGAACCATTGCCTATTTTTTGTAGTAATTTATATTTATTACCTATTATATTTGTATCATTCATATTATAATATATTTATAATTTTTTAAATCATTGCAATAGAAACAATTATACGTACAAGGATTGATTTGTAACAACATATTTCAATGTCATTAAAGGAATTTCTTTTAATTTACTCAATAATGACATATTACCAAATAATTCTGCTATTTTTTCTAGCTCACTGCAAATATTGTTGATTTTTAATAGCGCTTTTACAAATTCGCCCAAAAATATTTCTTTTTCATCTGCCAATTTTTGTAAAACCAATTTACATTCTTGATCATTTTCACAGTAGCACCATTTATCTACATAATTAATTAAATCATAATGAAAAATATATTCAATGCCTGAATTTATGTTCAAATCGTTTTCTTTTGTAATATAATCATTGTACATATTTTTTACTTTAAAAATAACTTCTTTAACATTAATATCATCTGTTTTTGGAATATAATTTTTATATTCATCTTTTACAACAATATTAGTAAGACAACTTAATAACATGACTATTTGTATTGAATTCAATTTATCAAAAACATTTTCTTCAAAAAGTTGTGCAAAAACGAGACAATGAGTTTCTTTTAAATGAGTTGCAATCATACCTCGCACAGTAAGTTTGATTGTCGGCTCATCTGGTTCTTTTTTTTCAGTTTCTGTTTGAACAAAACCATCATCTTGCAGCAAATTAATGATTGTTTGTACATTATTGTCTATGTATTTTTCAACAAAATTGTATTGTTCTTGTAAGTCATCAATTCTTTTTAATTTTTGATTATATTTTTCCACCTTTACTTTATCAAATTCCAGGTTAACATACTGGTCTCTAATATGTTCAATTTGTCTTTCAATTTCCTTTCGCTTTTTATTAACCGATGTTTTTTGTAATTCTATTAATTTGAAATATTCATCTACTACTGTCACTGGTGTTCTAATCGTTTTAAAAGATTGTTCTAAAGTGTCTAGGTCGGTATGTTCTTTTGAAATGGCATAGTATATTTCTTTCAATTCGTTATCCAAATCTTCCTTTACCATACTTTTTCTCGCAAAATTAATAAAGTTATTATCGCCGATATCTATTAAATTTAAAAGGAGATTGTATGAAATTTTGAATTTTGATTTCAATGTTGGTGGTTTTCCACTCATCATAGTTTTATAACTTGTCATTGTATCTACATTCCTGAACAAATTATTTAAATGGATCACATGACCAACTACATCTAACCCTAATCTACCTGCTCTACCAGCAGCCTGTGTGTATTCATGAGAATATAACATTCTGTTATTTTCTCCATCAAACTTACAAACATCTGTAAAAATTGATGTTTTTACAGGCATATTAATACCAACACTCATTGTTTCTGTGCAAAACAATAATTTGATGAATCCTTTTGCAAATAATAATTCAACCATTTCTCGTAAAACAGGTGTAACTCCGCTGTGATGAATTGCTATACCCTTACGCAAGAGCGCAACCATGTTGACATATTCAGGAAGATGTAAATATTCTTGAAAGTTTGGTAATTTACGTATAATTTGTTCGCATTCACGGTCAATAATATACGGTGTTTTATTATCAAATTCCAATAAATTTGTAGTAACTTCATTTGCACAAACTTCTAATTGTTTTCTTGAAAACACGTAACACAATGCTGGTAACATTTCATTATCAACTAAATGTTTTGTTACTTGATTCAATATATGTTGTCGCTTCACCCTGACATTGTTATTTTCAAATAATTTCATCATTTTATTCATTTTCATGTATTGCAACTCATCAAATTCCCCTTTGGAATTCTGTAAAACAAATGGTTTATTGATCATTGATTTAATTTCTTCTTGAACCGCTTTATCTTTGATCGCCTTAAAAATACCAGTTGTTGTAGTTATAAATCCATAATGAGTCAACGGGACTGCTCTGTCTTTTTTTGATGCCAAATAAACTACTTTTTCAGGATTGTCTGTATGAATACCTTTATTTTCAAGCCAAAGTGCAAACCGTTCAGGGTTGTCTAGAGTCGCAGATAAACCAATCATTTGAATATGTTTTGGCAGCAACATGATACATTGCTCCCATACATGTCCTCTAGCAGGGTCATTTATCATATGAATTTCATCAAAAACTACACAACCTAGTTCATTCTCAATATCCATCTCAAAAGAAATACTTGAATCAGGTAGTTTACTCTCATTATTACTTTTAATTTGAAATAACTTATTTAATAAAATCTCAGTTGTCATTATAAGAACATCAGCATCTGGGTTTGTTTTTATATCACCTGTTATCAAACCAATACTGATGTTTTTGTATTTATTAGTAAAATCATAAAACTTTTGGTTACTTAATGCTTTTATAGGTGTTGTATAGATAACTTTCTTACCCTTAGAATGAAAATAATCAATTGAAAACTCGCCTGGAAGTGTTTTACCACTTCCAGTTGGAGCTGTAGCCAAAATATGGTTACCTTCTACAATAGCTTCTATAGAATACTTTTGAAAAATATGCAAAGGATATTCATATTTTTCAAAATAACATTTATATTTTTCCTCACTTTCTTTTGAATATGATGTTAAACTGCAAACTTTTACCATTACGTTGTTATCTATAATGGTGTGTTGTGTTTAAGCTATTTATTTTAAGTATATTATGCGAAGGATTACGTACCCTTTCTCTTTAAGTTGTTTGGGAAAAAGAAGATGTATTTAACCAAAAATTACGCAAAGCGATACATATGAATGTCCATAAAAATATTTGTATGCCAAAAGATTTTAGAGAGAAATGTCCTGATTGTGAAGAATATAATTCAAAAAAATAGTCAATATAATAAAATTGTTTATGAGGCAATAGGAGGTAAAGGTGATGATGATTATAATAAAGACACAAAGATTATCAAGAAAATAGCGAAAAATATTATTATTGATAAAATATCAAACAATGTGTAAAAATAGATAAACTTTAATAAAATATATAGTATAATATGACTAGTAAACAAATAATTAGTGAAATTCCTAGTAGGGATGCTTTTTTTCACTTATTAAATAATAATCCTGGTTTAATTGTACTGAAATTAGGCGCCGAATGGTGTGGACCATGCAAACAAATTAAACATGTAGTTCATGCTTTTTTTGCAACATCACCTTTAGATGTTGTTTGTGGTGATATTGATGTAGATCACAGTTTTGATTTTTATTCTATGTTGAAAAGTAAGAAAATGGTTAATGGTATTCCTGTAATGCTTTGTTATAAAAAAGGTAATGAAACTTTTATTCCAGATGATATTATTACTGGATCGGAACCTAGTGGCCTTGATGCATTTTTCAAACGTTGTGGTAACCATTTAAATGATGTGCGAATTAAGTACCCAAAAATACAAGGTAAAAAATAAAAATGGCTTTACTATTGTAATTATGAAATTATATTATAATTTATTTATATAATATAATTATATAGTATTATATTATTATGAAACCATTTGTAAATTATATTATACTTTTTGTAATACTAATAGTTATTGGAGTACTTTACTATCGTTACGAAAATAAAAGAATGTCTCAAGAAAATGAAGACAATATGGAAACTATTCGTAAATATTTATTAGACGATACAACTTTAGCCAAGAGTAAAAAACCAATATTATGGATTCATGTTCCATATGAGTATAATTCAAGAAATTGGTTAAATTTCGGTTCTAGAAGCTCTTTTGATTTAAATCAACCCTATCTATATTTAACTGTAAAGTCTATTATTCAACAATGCGACACATCTTTTACAATTTGTTTGATTGATGATAATACTTTTTACAAGTTAATACCCGGTTGGACTATTGATATGAACAGAATTTCATCTCCAATTTCAGATAACATGCGAATGCTAGGAATTATGAAATTAATATACATGTATGGTGGAATGTTGTGTCCAATTTCTTTTTTATGTATTAAAGATTTATTACCTTTATATGAAAAGGGTACATCAGGAAACAAAATGTTCCTCTTTGAAACAGTTAATCGTAATATTACATCTACAGAATATAATTTTTATCCTAATTTAATATTTTCTGGAGCAACAAAAGAATTGCCAATTATTGGAAATTTGATTGAATTTATGCAACGAATTATTTCTAGAGATTATACAAGTGAATCTCAATTTTTGGGTGATTTTAATAGATGGTGTGAAGCTCGTATTAAAAACGGAGAGATTAATATAATTGATGGTAAAGAAATTGGAACAAAAACTATGGATAATAAAACCGTATTAGTTGATGATCTTTTATCAAATAATTATTTGAATATTTATACACAAACTTATGGTATTTACATTCCTGCATATGAATTATTACAGAGACATCATTATAATTGGTTTTGTAGAATGTCTGAAAAACAAGTTATGGAGTCCGATACTATATTAGGTAATTATATTTTAGTAACTATTTCAGAAGGAGGTAAACATATACTAGAACCACTTAGCGTTAAACCACATGGTTGGGTAGGGTTCTGGAAAACACCATTGTATCCAGGATTATATGGTCAAAAACCAAACTTTTTGGGTGACAATTTGCATATGGTAAGATATACTGGTAGATAAATTAGATAAATTAACTATAAATAGCGGAAACCATACGAGAGCCATTATTACGTGCATAATTGCTATAATCATAATCATATACAGCAAAACAACGAATTAAAAAACGATCTGTTCCATCATACTTTGGATAAAATTGCGACCTGCCATGTACAGCGCGCGTGTTATCTATTAATATAATTTCCATACTTTGTAAATTATGTTGAATGCGATACTTATAATAAATATTGATGATTTTTTTCATTAAATGTTGTGCTTTTTCTGTGGTCCCAAACATTAAATCTTGATCAAAAACCAGTTTTGGATCATTTTCATCTCCAGAGATTATTGGAAAAGGTCCACGTATATCACCCTCAATGAAATCATTTGAATTCAACCTAAATGACAAATCTACTCCTGTTTTCCATAATGGTAAGCGAAGCATTTCTCTCTCTTCATTATCCATGTGTTCCAAAATATAATTTACAGGTAATATATATGTTTGTGCTAGTGGATCACCGCGAATACAAGCTAAACTTAAAATATCTGGACGTAATTTAGAAAAAGCTTGTTCAGTATGAATTTCTAATTCTGTATTACTACCAACACTCGTTTGTTCATTTTCCATTTTTTTTATTGGTACAACATCTTGAAATAATCTTCCATATCCTTCTGCTTCATATGATATCATTTCACCAATACTATTAATTAATATGCTTTGTATACGTGCTAATAAAGTAGATTCGCCTATTTTATTGTTATTATTATCAGGTGTACTTGGTAACAATGTAGATATTGGAAAATGTAAAGATAATTCAATAGAATCAAAAGAAATATTTTTAATTAATATAAATCCTGCTTCTGTTCCATTTTTTGCGAACGTTTCCAAAAATTTTTTAATTCTTTGCGGAATTTTATTTGAACAATTTTTTGTTTGTATACAAAATAATTCTGGGTCTACAGACGGTTCTGTAGTTATTTGAAGTGCTAAATCAATTAATATTTTATTTTCTTTATTGGTAATTTTAATAATATGTTTATTCAAATTTTTTTTAGATGTATAATGTTTAGTTTGCATTGGTTAGAGTTTATTTATAATTTAATAATTATAAATAAAAAAAATAAATAATACAATTTCAATTATACCCATGAAGATTTAAATTGGGTCGCTCCTGTGGAGCGTCATTTGAATTCGTCACTGGTAACGGTGTAAAATAAATGGTTCGGTAACAAATAAACTTTATATAAATTCAATGTTTCTTTTTCCTAAAAAATATAAATTGCATAATAAAAATATTATATTGTCATTTTTTCTTCTAAGGTATAAATTTTATGTTCTAATTTTTCATTATTAATTTTTAAACTATTGACTTCAATTTTCAAATTTTGTATTTCATTGATTAAAATTGGTATCAATCCAATATAATTGACTGTTTGGATATCGTCACCGTCTTTTACACCAGTTACTAATTCAGGATAATAATATTGTAATTCATGAGCTAATAAACCAATATCTTGTCTCTTGGTTTGTTTATTTACATAAGTGATTGGTTTCAAGTAATCAACTTTAAATTTATTATCTAATGCCTTTACATTTTCTTTAATACGATAATCGGATGTAACATTATACTGTGGAGAGTTCATTGTGTTTGTTGCAAAAAAGTCAGCTGCATATACATCATTCCAAATTAAACTGTTTCCTTTGGCAACATCTCCACTAAAACCTAAATTGTATGTATTATTTACACTTGGAACAATGGTATAACTAGAAAACAAATAGCCTGGTGAAGCTATCGGCGGACCAGTAGTTCCAACTAATGAAAAAAAGCTAGAGCCAGCTGGACCAGTGAAACCAGTAGATGAAAAACCTGCAGCGCCTTGAGGGCCTGTTTGACCAGTTGAACCTGTGAAACCTGTTGACCCAAAACCTTGAGGGCCTGTTGGACCAGTGAAACCTGTTGGTCCAGTAAATCCAGTGAAACCTTGAGGGCCTGTTGGTCCTGTGAAACCGGTAAAACCGGTTGATCCTGTACGACCTGTTGGCCCTGTGAACCCGGTGAAACCTTGAGGCCCTGTTGGACCTGTGAAACCAGTTGGACCTGTGAAACCTGTGAATCCGGTTGGACCTGTGAACCCGGTGAAACCAGTTGAACCAGTGAATCCTGTGTCACCTGTTGGACCTGTGAAACCTGTGAAACCTGTGAAACCTGTTGGTCCTGTGAATCCCGTGAAGCCTGTTGGACCTGTGAAACCTGTTGGACCTGTGAAACCGGTGAAACCTGTTGCACCAGTAAAACCTGTGAATCCTGTTGGTCCTGTGAAACCAGTGAAACCTGTTGATCCTGTGAAACCAGTGAAACCTGTTGGGCCGGTGAAACCGGTGAAACCAGTGAAACCAGTTGCACCAGTGAAACCTGTGAAACCTGTTGGACCTGTGAAACCGGTGAAACCAGTTGCACCAGTGAAACCTGTGAAACCTGTTGGACCTGTGAAACCTGTGAAACCTGTTGGCCCTGTGAAACCGGTGAAACCTGTTGGCCCTGTGAACCCTGTGAAACCTGTTGCACCTGTGAAACCTGTTGGCCCTGTGAACCCTGTGAAACCTGTTGCACCAGTGAAACCTGTGAAACCTGTTGGCCCTGTGAAACCGGTGAAACCAGTTGGGCCTGTGAACCCTGTGAAACCTGTTGCACCAGTGAACCCTGTGAAACCGGTGAAACCTGTTGCACCGGTGAAACCTGTGAAACCTGTTGGTCCTGTGAAACCGGTGAAACCAGTTGGGCCTGTGAACCCTGTGAAACCTGTTGCACCAGTGAACCCTGTGAAACCAGTTGGACCTGTGAAACCGGTGAAACCTTGAGGCCCTGTTGGACCTGTAAATCCTGTTGAACCAGTTGAACCAGTGAATCCAGTGAAACCGGTTGGCCCAGTGAAACCAGTGAAACCAGTTGGACCTGTGAAACCGGTGAAACCAGTTGAACCAGTGAAACCGGTGAAACCTGTTGGGCCAGTGAAACCGGTGAAACCAGT
>Ga0114973_10002037_pt1 | contig 14855 bp, 11 predicted proteins | sample M_140807_MF_Meta_FD_87025 | JGI IMG/M metagenome (GOLD analysis project Ga0114973, IMG submission 87025) | Freshwater microbial communities from Lake Montjoie, Canada to study carbon cycling - M_140807_MF_MetaG | ecosystem: Environmental > Aquatic > Freshwater > Lake | place: Lake Montjoie... | reverse complement strand
GCGGTGTTGCGCGCCTTGGAGGTCCGACACGGCGCTTGTCCGGACGGAATCCGCGAGGCCCTCGAGTCCATCGACGATCCAGCTCGCCTTGAGAGACTCATTGAAAGTGCTTTTCGTTCTGAATCACTCGAAGCCTTCGCGCAAAACCTTTAAAGTCGCGGAAAAAGGCGAAACGTTAAACGAGTTGCTCAACGCCGAAGAAATGGTTGGAAAAGGTGTCTGTCCCCCTCCGAGTTCAAAAACATCAGTGCGATTCAAATGCTGGTATGATGCGCGCCGGGAGTGTCTTCAACATGTCGCCCATACCTTGATTATGAGCGGTGATCACAGTCACGAGTTCCAGCTCCGGTATTATATAGATAAATTGTCCGCCGGCTCCGCGCCCTTCGCTGCAATGATAAGATTTCGCTCCTACTGTGACGTCTTCGACCCACCAGAAAAATCCGTATCCCACCGCTTTGGAGGGCGACACTTTGGCAGAGGTAGCGCGAGCGATGTAGACTTCGGGAATGAATTGTTTGCCCTGTAACCGCCCCTTATTAAGGATCAACTGGCCGAACTTCACCATGTCGCGTGACAGGATCGAGCTTCCGGCTGCAGATTTCGGAAGCCCGCTTACTGAAGACTCCCAGTGGTACTGGTGAATGCCCATTGGGGAGAGAAGTTCGTTTTGAATAAAGGTCTGAGCTCCGCCGGGGACAACGGCATTGAGCACCTGCATCGCCAAAGAAGTGTCAGCTTCCTGATATTTGAACGGGCGAGGAGTGGGCGGGATAGCCTCGCTGTACTGGAGGTAGGCTTGAATTTCACCCTGGCCTTTGAGTTGAGAAGGATCTTTTAGGAGTACCTTCGATTTTTCATCGCTGAGTCGAATCCCAGAACTCATTTGCATGGCTTCGGCCAGCGTGATTTTTTCGGCGCCCGTCGCGAGGGTTGATCTGTCCAATTCTTTCAGAAAACTGATGGCGGGTTTGTCGATATCGTCAGGTTTGAGATAACCGAGTTGAATCGCCCTTCCTAAAGCCAACGCCGTATAGGACTTGGTGATGGACATTTGGTAATGAGGGAAATTTGCGCGGCCTCGCCGATAGTAGGCCTCAAAGAGCAACTTGCCCTTGTGCGAAATCAGGAAGCTATCCGTGAGCCCCGCTTTTTCGCTACTTGGAGTTTCCGCGAGTTCCGTTGCGTATTTCTCGATCAAAGAGCTGATCCCGCCATCTGCCCCCAATTTTCCCACGACGAGACCATCCTGTTTATCCTCAGGAGTGTTGCTGATGTAGGGCTTTTCCAAATCGGGCAACTTGGCTTCGAGTTGGTAGAGGTTGTCTTTGATGTTCAGGGAGGTGACCTCGGGGGCGAGGCCATTGCTTGGTTCCGCAAGGAGGAAGGGCGAAGAGCCAAGGAGAAGCAGGAGAAGGCTATAACGAACAGGCGCGGAGGATTTCATGAGGGAAGATGGGTGGACGGGCGAAATGAATTTACAATAGTTCTGTGACTTGTTGGTCGGGCCATCCGAGCCCTGCAAAGGTTGCCGTTTGTTTATGTAAATGCTATCCGGCTGAAGTTTGTAAATCTTGTATCTAGAGGCTTTTCGATGGTGAATCCCGGCCATTCGTTGACGAGGACACGCAGGGACAGACACTTTCTCCTCTCGGAGTTCTTCTTCTGAAATAGGCCCGTCATGGTTTGTGTCGATGAATTTAAACATCCGTTCCAATTCTGGATTGGCCCGCGCCCAGGCCTCGGCCGAATCGTGTGACCGGAAGTGTCTATCCCTTGCGTCTGGTTCACTGCTTCCGCCGAGGCTGGAAGGAAGATCAAGGAAGCTGGACCTTTAACTCTGGAAAATAGTGACGCAATAAGCTAGAGTCATCACCGTGATGAGCACACTGCTGACGCAACCCGGTCCCAAAGACATTCGAGAGCAAATGATTCGGCGTTTGGAGACGGCCTCGGAAGATGTCGTGTTGCTGGTGCACGACGTGCTGCTCCAGATTGAAAAGGAAAAGCTCTGGCAGAAGGTCCAAAATAATGCGTTAGAAGATGCCAGAGGGGGAAAATTGGATCGTGTAAGTGAGATTGTCCAAAATTACCGGGCAACAAGACGGTCTGCATGATCGTATGCATTGACACCAACACGCTCATACAGGGCAGGAACCCAGGGCATCGGTGTTTTCCGATTTTAGAGGCGATTGTGTCTGGTCGTATCAGTTGGGCCGTTTCCAACCGGATTCTGATGGAATATCAGGAGGTTGTCTCGCGGACTAGCGGTCTCGGCGCGTGGCTGGATCTGGCGCGCCTCATTGAACTCATCGAACTGACAAGCGGTAACCTCGTTCGAATCAGTCCTCATTTTCAGTTCAATGTGATTAGTGCAGATCCGGACGACAACGCATTCACAGATTGTGCGATTGCGGCGAATGCTGACTACATCATCACTGAAGATGCGCATTTTTTACCGCTGGCTAATGCCGGATACCGCCCCCAACCGGTGACGCCGGCTGTTTTTATCGAAATATACCGCAGTTTTTTAGGGAAAGATCTCTAATTGAGTAGAGCCGGTTGCAACAAAGATGCAGCCTGCTAACGACCGTGGCAGACCATTCATTAGGCGGACCGTTGGGAGTTGGTGGAGCGCGTGCGGGAGTGTCTGTCCCCTGAGTCCGCGCTAGTTCCCCCGCTCCTCCGCAATGTTTCCGAGAATATTCAATTCCCGCATCTAGGCTAAAAAACGCACTGGGGGGACAAAAGCGAATTCCTTTCCTCGCCGCCTCGCTTGTGTGCATATGATTTTCATAAACATTTTCACTTTGTTGGATAGATTGAGCGGGTTCCTGCGCTAAAAGCATTGTTTTACAGAAGTCCTGTGGTGGTTTAAGTTATTCATAAAGATTTTCAGAATATATGGAAGTTTACCGGCAAATTAGTGCGATGGAACCTTTGCTCCCCACGGGGCAGAGCGTCCGTCTCTCTGTATTGACCTGTGAAATTCTAAAGGCGTCGGGCCGGCTGACGGGCCAGGTGCATTCGCCGTTGGTGCTCCAGCGCGTGGCAGATCTCGTCCGCGAGATGAACAGCTATTATTCCAACCTCATCGAAGGTCACAAAACCGTCCCCCGCGACATCGAGCGGGCGATGAAGCGCGATTTTTCACACGATCAAACCCAGCGCGACAACCAGCAGCTCAGCCTGGCCCATATCGCGGTGGAAAAGCTCATGGAAGAACGGCTTGCCGGCGAGCCGGTGGATGTTTATTCCCCCGACTTTCTGTGCTGGCTTCATCGTGAATTTTATACCCGCCTCCCTGAACCGCTGCACTGGGCTGTCACCAAGCGCGGCAAGCGTTACCAAATCCAGCCCGGCGGACTGCGCGATTTCATGGTGGATGTAGGCAAACACACGCCGCCCGATTTTGCCGCCTTGCCCAAGTTCCTTAGCCGGTGCCACTCCTTCTACGGCGATAAACATATTTTGGAAACCGACCGCCTGGTGGCCATCGCGGCGGCTCACCATCGGCTCGCTTGGATTCATCCGTTTGGCGACGGCAACGGCCGCGTCATCCGGCTCCAATCCCATGCGCAGATGATCTGCCACGGTATTGCCGGTCACGGCCTGTGGACGCTTTCACGCGGACTGGCTCGCCATCGCCAACGTTATTACGCCAGCCTCGACGCGGCCGACCAAGGTCGTCGCGGCGATCTCGATGGTCGGGGCAATCTCTCCGACGCGACGCTGGCCGACTTCTGCGTGTTCTTCCTTGAGACCGTGTTGGACCAGATTGAGTTCATGAGCGGTCTACTCGGCCTGCCCGCGCTGCGCACGCGGGTGGAACGCTACTTCCAGTTTCAGGCCCTGCATCTGGAGCGCTACCGAGAAGAAATCATGCGCGTGGCCCGCACGCTGGTGGATGAAGGCGAAATCCCGCGCGCCCGCGTGCGGGAGATTACCGGCAAAGCCGCCACCGTCTCCGTCGAAATCATCAAGCTGGGACTGAAACATGGCTATTTTGAAACGCCTAGCCCCAAAGGCCCGCTGCGCGTCGCCTTCCCGGCGAAAATTCACGAGTTCTATTTCCCGCAACTCTTCCTTGATTTGCCGGTCGAACCCGCTGGGAGGGCTGCATGAAGGCGAGACGCAGGGGACAGACACTCCGGTAAAACCCCTGAAAAAAAAGGATGTTCCATTTCCAAACTCCGCCTCTCCGCAATGATTGTCCGAGTTTTTCAAGCGTCAACGCACGCTGGGGCTCTGCGGTCCCGGGAGAGAAGAACCAGTTTTCCTCTAGATTTGGGATTAAGAGCGATGACAACACCGTCCTCGGACTCCAGCTGGGATGATGGCAAAAATCCGGCACAGATTTTCGGCGGTGAAATCAGAACTGCCAGCATGAGGATTTAGCAGTATTAACGCTCCAGCGTCCGAACTGGAGAAATCGCGCCGGAGGGTGAAAGGCAATATTAATTCCTCCGGCCTGGTCGGCACCCCATGGTTAGCGAAGTTTTCGCCAAGGGAGAATAATCCTGCACAGCCGGAAAGAGGCCGAGGCAGGAGCTAGAGGTTTTTCGATTGCCTACACGCTCATCTCGGCTGAGTTGCGGTAAAAACCCGCTCTGTACCCTTTCTGAATCGGCTGAGGAACCTAAGTTTTACATCGGGGCTCGGTTTTCAACCATTAATCCACCCAATGTTTGATTCAGCCAAAACGAAAGCTGCCCTGAGAGCGCCAGTTTATAAAAAGGCGCGTCCGGTCCTGCCGTTCATCCTGAAGCGCGGATCCCGGCCGTTTTTCCCCTGCGCCCTGATGACGGGCCGTACCCAGCGCAACCAGTCCGCCAATGACTTTGTTGGCAGACCTAAAATCTGCGCGGGTTGAGTTCAGTCTTTTGATAAAGACCGTCCCTTAATTCCCATGTCCAGAGGAACCACTCCGTTTTTTGCGGTCTACCTGACTAGCCTTTGCTTGGCGACACCCTGCCTTGCCCAGCAGGTTTGCCTTCCGGCGCCTAGGCTGCTCACCGTCACGCCGATGGGTGGACAGCTCGGCACAACGGTGGATGTCACCGTCACGCACCAGAACGGCGACAGCATCCGGGAGCTTTTGTTTTCGACGCCGAAGATTTCCGCAAAGCCGATGCAGAGTGCGGATGGAAAAGCGGTTCCGAACAAGTTTCAAGTGATCATCGCGCCGGATGCGCCGGTCGGGGTGCATGACGCCCGGCTTCTGACAAGCCTTGGAGTCTCGGCCGCGCGCACTTTTTCGGTGGGCAGCCTGCCGGAGGTGACGCGCACCAAGGAAAACCAATCGCTGGAGACCGCGTGGGCTTTGCATGCGAATTCCATTTGTAACGCGGCGACGGGCAAGCGAGCCATCGACTATTATTCCTTCAAAGGGACCAAAGGCCGCCGAGTGGTCGTCGATTGCAATGCGGCGCGGATTGATTCAAAGCTTAGCCCCGTGGTGATCCTTGCTGATTCAAAGGGGAACGACCTGATCGTCAACCGGACCAGCGGCGTGCTCGACTACACGCCTGAAAGCGATGGAACCTACTTTATCAAAATCCACGACCTGACCTTTCAGGGCGGGACGGAACATTTTTACCGGTTGGCGCTGCGGGAGGTGGACGGCTCGGGCCCGGCTCCGCGGCAGGAAACGACGGCGAGGGTCAGCGCGTTTTCATGGCCGCCCGATGGTCTTGCGCCGGTGGCGCCAGTCAGCGAGGTTGAGCCTAACAACCAGCCCTCGCAGGCGCAGAAGATCACGCTGCCATGCGATTTTGCGGGGAGTTTTGCAACCGCTGACGATACGGATATTTTCGAGTTTCAAGCTGCAAAAGGCGAGGTCTGGTGGGTTGAGGTGGCATCGGAGCGACTGGGGCTGAACACGGATCCGGCCGTCTTGATCCAACGCGTTGTGAAGGATGGCGAGAAGGAGACGCTCACCGATGTCGCTGAATTAGACGACATGGCGGCTCCGATGAAGATGGGCACTTATCAGCCCGCAGCCTCCTACAGCGGCCCAGCCTATCAGGCGGGATCTCCCGACGTGCTCGGCAAATTTGAGGTGAAGGAGGACGGCTTGTACCGGTTGCAGCTGCGGAACCTGACCAGCGACACGCGAAACCGCGGGAGCGCGTACCGCCTGCTTATCCGGAAAGCCCAGCCGGACTTCGCCGTCGTGGCGTGGGCTGCCCATCAGAGACTGCGCCAGAATGACTTCGGAACGATTTCCAAGCCCATCGCGCTGCGTTCAGGCACAACGATGGCCTTCGAGGTGGTGACGGTGCGCCGCGATGGCTTCGACGGCGAGATCAACCTGGGCATGGAGGACCTGCCCCCTGGCGTGACTGCCGGAGGTTTGACCATCCCAGCGGGCAAGGTGCAGGGAATGCTTTTCGTCACCGCCGCAGAGGGTGCTGCCCCTGCCTTCTCCATCGCGAGGATCGTGGGGCGCGCTTCTATCAATGGAAACATGGTGACGCACCCCTGCCGTCTCGCCTCGGTGTTGTGGCCGGTGGACTACGCTCCTGTCGAACTTCCAAAATCGCGCCTCGTCGCGGATGTCCCTGTGTCTGTTACGGATTTCGAGAAGGCGCCCGTTTCTGTCGCCGCGGATGGAAACGCCGGGTTTCAGGTCAACGCTGGTGGGACTCTGAAGATCCCGCTTCGGATCACATGGCGCAGTGAGTTCAACGGGACCTCCATCAAACTAAAGCCCTACGGTTCGGTTTTCGGTGCAGTGAAGGAAATCGACCTGCCCATCAAGGCTGCGACTTCGGAGGTGGTTCTGGACATGGCTGCACTGAAGACTCCGCCGGGCGATTACACTCTGGCGTTCAGCGGAATCGCCGTCATCAAACACCGTCCGAACCAGAACGCTGTGAAGGCGGCTGAGGCCGAGCAACAAAAAGCAGGCGGGGAAGTCGCAAGCCTTGCGGCTGAGGCAAAGGGCCAGGCCGAGAAAGCTGCTGCTGCTCCCGCGGAAGGCAAAGAGGAGGCGATGAAGGCTGCAAAAGCCGCCGCCGACAAGCACAAGGCAGCCGAGGTTGCGATGGCTGAAGTGACGAAGCGCCTCAAGACTTTGACAGACGCGGCTGCGACCAAGGATGTCCTGGATTTTATTGTCTCCGAACCAATCCAAGTTTCGGTGAAGGCGGCCCCTGCCGCCCAGACCGCCCCAGCCCAGACGCCGGTGGCCCCGGGAACCGCGCCATCGGGAACCGCCGCATCAGGAACCGCTGCCCAGCCCCAGAAATGAGCGGCTGTTATTTGTATGAAAAGATTTGAAAAAACGAAGAGCAAGACGCCCACCAGCGGAGGCAGGGCCTGGACTGGGAAGCTTTCGGAAGCTTTCGGAGGGTTGAATCTTGGTGGCTGGATGCGGCGGGCAGTCTGGATTTTTGCGGCCGGATGGCTTGGCCTGGCCGGTGATTCCCAAGGCGCCGGCGCGGCGGCTCCATTGAATTTCGTGAACGACATCGAACCCGTTCTGACTAAGGCGAGCTGCAACTCCGGGGGCTGCCACGCAAAAGCCGGGATCGGACAGCGCGGATTCCGGCTATCGGTTTTAGGATTCGAGCCGCTTGAGGATTACGAGCACATCGTCAAGGAGGGCAAAGGGAGACGTGTATTCTCCGCGGCACCCGAGCAAAGTCTGCTTCTCTTAAAGGCCGCCAACATTGTGCCCCACGGAGGAGGTAAGAGGATCGAACCGGGTTCGGAGGAGTTCCAAACGGTGGTTCGCTGGATCAGCGAGGGAATGGTTTATGAACGGGAGTCCGATCCGAAGCTGGTCTCCGTCGAGGTGGAGCCGGCGCGAATTTCGCTGAAGGCCCGCAGCACTCAGCAGCTGCGCGTTCACGCCCGGTATTCGGATGGAAGCGTTCGTGACGTTTCTCGCACTGCACTTTACGAGGCGAATGACAAGAGCATGGCGGAGGCCTCGGAAGAGGGCCTGGTCACATTGCAGGACCTGCCGGGAAATGTGGCGGTGATGGTGCGCTACTCGGGTTTGGTTTCGGTCAGCAGCATCACGATTCCGCTGGGGGCGCCGGTTGAGAAGCTTCCTGCCTCGAAAAACTTCATCGATGAGCATGTTTTTGCGAACCTGAAGCGGATCGGCATCCCGCCCTCCGAAGTGTGCGACGACGCGACCTTCTTGCGCCGCGTCTCGCTGGATGTCGCGGGCCGACTGCCGACGGAAGACGAGGCGAAGGCCTTTCTGGGGAACCAGGATCCGGGCAAGCGCGACGCGGTGATTGAGGCGCTGTTGCGCAGTTCCGGTTACGCGGATTTTTTTGCGGGCAAGTGGGCCATGCTGCTTCACAACAAACGGGATCTGGCGAGCGACACGGTGTCCAACTTCGCTTTCCACTCTTGGATCCGCGACAACCTTTTGGAGAACACTCCCTACGACGTGCTGGTTCGGGAGTTGCTGGCATCCACGGGTGAAATCGGGACCAACCCGGCGGTGGCCTGGTTCAAGCGGGTTAAGGAACCGCAGCAGCAGGTTGAAGATGTAGCGCAGTTGTTCCTTGGGGTGCGGATGCAGTGCGCCCAATGCCACCATCATCCCTTCGAGCGATGGTCCCAGCGGGACTATTACAGCCTAGGCGCTTTCTTCAGCCAGGTGGGCCGCAAGCCCTCCAGTACTCCGGAGGAGGAGGTCATCTTTCACAAGCGCGGTATCGCGCAGGCCGAGAACAAAAAGACCAAACAGCAGGTCCGCCCGGCGGGACTCGGCGCCAAACCGCTCGAGATCGCCCCAGATGAGGATCCTCGTTTGCGCCTCGCCGATTGGATGCGGGACAAGACAAACCCCTTTTTCGCAAAGGCCCTCGTGAACCGGTATTGGAAGCATTTTTTCCGACGCGGCCTCGTGGATCCGGAGGATGACATCCGAGATACGAATCCGCCTACCAATCCCGAATTGCTGGATGCGCTGGCTTCGAAGTTTGTGGAAAGCGGATATGATTTGAAGGGTTTAATCCGGACCATCACGCAATCAACCGCCTACCAGCTCAGCTCGGCGCCGAACGCTCACAACGGAATCGACCAGCAGAACTTCTCGCGCTATTACCCTCGGCGCCTTCCTGCGGAGGTTCTCCTCGATGCCATCGACGGGCTGACTGGGATGCCGACGAACTTTCCCGACCTGCCCCCCGGCACCCGAGCGACTTCCCTGCCTGACAACAGTTACAACCGGACGACTGCCTTGCTAAAAGTTTTCGGGCGCCCGGAAGGACTGAGTGTTTGCGAGTGTGAGCGCGTCGATTCGGCGAGCCTTGCCCAGAGCCTGCATCTGCTGAACTCGGCGGACATCAAGGGCAAGTTGGCGGGAGCCAACGGCAGGGCGGAGCGGCTTGTGAAGTCCGGCGGGACGGAGGCCGACAAGATCCGGAGCCTTTATTTCACGGCGTTTTCGCGCCCTCCATCGACTGAGGAATCTAAGCAAGCCGAAGAGTACTTGGCGCGCCCTCTGACGGACACCAAGGGTGAGCCTGTGGATCCGCTGAAGGCGAAGCGCATTTCGTTGGAAGACCTTATCTGGGCGCTGATGAACGCCAAAGAGTTCCTCTACAATCACTAACCGACGCCCCCTCTCCTGACACAAAATCACGAGGAATTTTCCCAATGCTTCGGCCCCTGCCAACATTCAAACAGCCCAGGACAATGCGTTTCACGAAAGCCCGTGTGTATTCCTTTAGTGGGGCGCTGCTTTGGTTTTGCGCGGCTCCCGCGTTGCGCGCCGAAAAGGATTTCTTCCGCGATGTGTATCCCTTTCTGCGGGGCAACTGCGTGGCATGCCACAACAAGACGACCACTAAGGCTGGCTTGAACATGGAAACTCCGGGGTTGCTTCGAAAAGGGGGCGAGTCCGGCCCGGCGGTGATTCCGGGCAAGGGCGCCGAGAGCCCTCTTGTGAGGTTTGCCGCGCACCTGGAGGACGAGGTAATGCCTCCGAAGAACAACAAGTCGGGCGCTGTTGACCTCACCGCGACGCAAATCGAGGTGCTCAAGTCTTGGATCAACGAGGGGGCGAAGGATTCTGTACAACAAGCGCGGACGGTGGAGTTCCGCAGCATCCCAAAAAGCGTCACGCCGATATACTCGGTGGCGCTTGCGGACGAGGGCCGAGCTGTGGTGTGCAGCCGTGCCAACGAGTTGCATCTTTACGATCTGACCACGAGGAGCTTTTTAGGCGCGGTCGGCGAAGGAAGCCTGCCAGCGCATCAGTCCAGCATTCAGTCTGTGGCCTGCAGCCCTGATGGGAAGTGGATGGCGAGCGCCGGATTTCGCGAGGTCAAGATCTGGAAAAGACAAGAGACAGCCGATGCGCGCTGGAGTTCCTCCCCGGCCATGGGGCTGACAGTGGCCGCTGGAATGAAGTCTGCGCGGGAGGTCCTCGGAGCGAATTCCGCTGGCGACCTGATCGTGATCGAAGCTGGATCCGGAAAAGAGAAGCGTCGGTACGCTGGGGTGGTGGCGGGGGCAAAGGCCCTGGAGCCGTCGCCGGACGGTTCGTGCGTCTTAGTGGCATGGGAAACGGGCAAGAGCGGAGTTTGGAGCCTGAGCGATTCTGCTTGGATGGGAGCGCGCGACCAGATCGAGGGCGGGATTACGCGTTGGTCGGGGGACGGCCAGCGTCTGGCCATAGCCAGCGCAGACAAGCTTGTCCGGATCTGGAAGCGGCCGGCGACCGGCGTGACGGAGTGGACCAAGGCCGCGGAATGGGCCGTAGTTGCGCCTCTTGCGGACGTGGCGTGGGATGCCGCCGGGGGGCGTCTCCTCGGATGCGGCGAGGATGGGAAGGTGCGGGTCTGGAGTGCAGCGGACGGAAAAGTAGGGCGGGAGTTGGTCGTTACGGGAGCTTTGACCGCGGCGTTTTCGCGGGACGGAAAGCGGTTGGCTGTCGGATGTGCGGATGGTGTGACGCGTGTGCTTGAGGTGGAGTCTGGCAAAGTGGGGAGCGAGCTGCGTTTGGACTGGGAGGCTGCAAGACGGATTGAGAGGGCGGAGTTGGACCTTGGCCAAAACGGGTTGGACGTGGCGCATCTCACGAAGGAGGTGGCCCGTGTGGATGGCGAGAACAAGGCGCTCGACGAGCTTTTAAAGAAGGCCAACCAGACCATCGAGTCGGTCAAAAAGACGCTTCCAGAAAAGCAAAAGGAGGTGCCTCCTGCGAAGGAAGCCAGAGAGACGGCTCAAAAGGAAATCGAGCGGGTCGAGGCTTTGGTGAAAGCGGCTCCCAACGCAATGCCGGACGCGGCGTTGAAAAAACAAGAAAAGGAAGCACAGGACAAGCTGGCAACGGCTCTGAAAGCCGAGACAACGGCTGTTTTTGCGGTGACCGCGGCGGAGCACCAGGCTTCCGATGCAAACGCCGAGATCGCGCGGATTGAAGCGTCAAAGGTGGCGAATGACCAGGCACTTGCCGACATGAATGCGAAGTTGAAGGAATCCAAAGACGCCCAGGCAAAGGCCTCGCAACGGTTGGCTGCCTTGAAGAAGTCTCCGATGGAAAAGCCTTACACGCCTCTGAGTGTAGAATTTAGTCCTGACGGTTCGAAGGTCGGGGTGCTGGCCTCCGATGGACGGATACGGGAGTGGTCGCTTGTCACCGGACTTTCAACCGCGCTCGGATTGGCTCCCGAAGGGCCGCTCGATAAGGGAAGGCTGGAGTACCGCGCGGGGGGCCACATAGTTGCGGTGAGTTTTTCGGGGGCTGTATTTGAATCAGCTGCGCGGGGGGGATGGTCTTGGGTTCGAACGCTTGGCGGAGCAAAGGGGGACGTGTTTGCAGACCGGGTAAATGCGGTCCGTTTCAGTCCGGACAGCCAGATGCTGGCTGTTGGCGGCGGGGAACCTTCACGCGCGGGTGACATCAGCCTCTGGGAGGTTTCCAGCGGGCGGTTGCTGCAAAACTGGAAGGAGCGGCACAGCGACGCGGTGTTGAGTCTGGATTTCTCACCCGACGGCCGCTGGCTGGCCTCGGGCGCCTCGGACAAACTGGCAAAAGTCACCGAGGTAGCGTCCGGCAAACAGGTGCATGCTCTCGAGGGGCACACGCACCATGTACTAGGCGTCGCATTCCGGGGCGATGCCCGGGTCCTGGCGACAGCGGGTGGTGACGGCGTTGTTTTCATCTGGGAAATGAGCCGCGGGGAACGGAGGAAGAAAATCGAAGGATGGACCAAGGAGGTGACCTCCGTTCAGTACATTGGGAACAGCCAGGAATTGCTCACCGCCGCCGGCGACAACCAGATTCGGATCGTCACAGATGAGGGGGTGCAGGTCAGGGCGATTGCGAAGCTCCCCGAATTTATGCAGTCCGCCGTAAGCACCACATCGGCGGTTCAGGTGGTGGGAGGTGGTGAGGACAGCGTCCTGCGCGTTTGGGATGGAACCAATGGCAAGGAGCTGGTTTCCTTCGAAAAGCCCTGAAGATTTGTCCCGCCGCAAAGAGCAATTTCCAACATCAAAGCCCTTAATCCTTCGTAATTCGCTTATGTCTGACAAAATCACTTCCAGTTTTCTAAGGCACTGTTCAGGTCCAATTCCGCGGCGCGGGTTTATGCAGATGGGCTTGGCCGGTTTTGCGAGTTTGAGCCTGCCGGGGGTGATGCGCTTGCGAGCGGAATCGCCTGCTCCGAGCAAGAAGGAGAAGACGGCGATCATCATGGTGTTCCTGCCCGGCGGTCTGTCGCACATCGATTCGTACGACCCCAAGCCCGAGACCGGCAGCGAGTATCGCGGCCCGTTCCAGACCATTTCAACGAAGGTGCCCGGCACCCACTTGACCGAGTTGATGCCGATGCAGGCCGCGATCGCGGACAAGTTTACAATCCTCCGTTCGATGTTCCAGACCGCTCCGGGACACCCGGCGGGGACAGTACAACTGCTTTCTGGAGACCCTGACACGCGAGACAAACCCAAACCGAAATACCCGGACTGGATGTCCGTGGCCCATTACTTGAGGTCAAAAGAGGGGGGGCGTGACAACCCGCTTCCAAACTACATAGCGGTCAACGCCATCAATTCTACATATCACGGTCCGACCTACCTCGGGGACGGTTATGCAGAGTTTATCGTTGGAGACGATCCCAACCGGCCGAACTTTGAGGTGCCCAACGTGGGTTTGTCTGACGCCGGGGAGAGCCGCCGCTTGAGCGACCGCGTGGCGCTGCGCCGGGGCTTGGACCGGATGGAACGCGGCTTTGACCGAGCGGGTGAACTGGGCGCGGTGGATCAATTTGAGACGCAGGCGATGAGTCTGCTGACAAACCCAAGGGCGCGCGACGCCTTCGACCTAAGCAAAGAGGACGCACGGACGCGCGACCGGTACGGGCGAAACCGCTGGGGCCAGCAGCTTCTTCTCGCGCGGCGACTGGTCGAGGCTGGTGTCGAAATTGTGACAAGCAGCCTCGACGGCGCGTTGTGCGGCCGCGTGGGAAACTGGGACGATCATGCGGTGAATTGTCATATTTTCGATTCCATGCGGTTCCGGATGAAGAATTATGACCAGGCCGTTTCAGCTTTGATCGAAGACATTTACGCGCGGGGCTTGGACAAGCGTGTGTTGGTGGTCTCAACAGGTGAGTTCGGCAGAACGCCGAAGATCTCTTTTGAACGCAGCACGGGGGGCGGCGATGGAAGCGGCCCTACGGGGACCTTACAACCGGGCCGAGATCACTGGCCCAATGTCTTTTCAAACATCTGGGCGGGTGGCGGCATTCAAACCGGTGGAATCATCGGAGCCAGCGACAAGCGCGGGGCGGAGGTGATTGAACGAGGCTGCGGGCCGGGCGACTTCTTGGCGACGATCTATCATCACCTCGGCATAGATTACTCCAAGGTGATGATCCACGACCTCAACGGGCGTCCGACGGCCATTGTAAACGAGGGACGTCCTATCCCGGAGCTTTCCCGAGCCTGATTAGCGTGCATAGAAAAGAAACCCTACCGTTCCGGACTCTCTCCGGTATCGTTGACTTTTGATTCAACGGGGACCGAAAACGGCTCCTTCACGCGGGCGCACTTCAGGCGGTTGACAGCCCTGTCACCGAGTCCAGCCGAGCGAGGTTTTTTTGGAAAACTAAGCGCCCCCTTGAGAAAGGCGTCTCGGGCAAACGGATTCTGAATCGCAAGCGACTCCCGCCAAACGCCCCGCGAGATCAAGCCACCCAGCAATGGCCCGAGACCGCTCGTGGGTACCGGGTAGTCGCTTCCATGGATGACCCGTGCGCGCGGAGGGCCGTCCAGCAAGGCCGGCGCGGTCCGCCAGCAGTTGATACTGCAGAGCGCGCTGTTGTCACAGTACAGGTTCGGGAAAATCCCGACCATTGCCGCAAGCTCCACCGTCCCGTCCGGATTCCACAACCCGCTGCCTCCATGATTGCTTCCCGGTAGAATCTAGAAAGTTACAGAAATCCCTGCACGCCACCGCGAGTTGCGGAAGCGAAGCGAAAAGCAATTTCCTTAATTCTTATTATCCTTAACCCCCGCGCTACACCACCAGCTGCTCCCTCGAATCCCCAAAGCTATCCAACGGCAGTCCCATGCGGTCGGCGAGGGTGAGTAGCAGGCTGGAGAACTTGCGGTTGTTGCCGTGTTCGAAGTCTAGTGTGCGGCCGGTTTTGAAGGTTCCGCCGAGGCCGCCGGCCATGAGGAGGGGGACTCGGTCGGCGTTGTGGGCGATCCATTGTTCGTTGGCTAGGACGATGCAGCTGTTGTCTAGCACGCTGCCGTCGCCTTCTTGCGTGTTGGCCAGTTTGTTGAGCAGGTAGGCGTATTGCTCGACCCAGAAGCGGGTGATGGAGGCGAACTCCTTGCCTTGCCACTTGTGCGAGAGGCTGTGG
>Ga0114973_10002035_pt1 | contig 14871 bp, 19 predicted proteins | sample M_140807_MF_Meta_FD_87025 | JGI IMG/M metagenome (GOLD analysis project Ga0114973, IMG submission 87025) | Freshwater microbial communities from Lake Montjoie, Canada to study carbon cycling - M_140807_MF_MetaG | ecosystem: Environmental > Aquatic > Freshwater > Lake | place: Lake Montjoie... | reverse complement strand
GACTACCCGTTTAAGCCGCCCAAGGTTCAGTTTCTGACTAAGATCTATCACCCTAACATCAGTTCCAATGGCGCAATCTGCCTTGATATTCTCAAGGAGCAGTGGTCACCCGCCCTTACGGTTAGCAAGGTTCTACTTTCTATTTGTAGTCTGCTGAGCGATCCTAATCCGAAGGACCCGCTTGTGCCTGCTATTGCAGAGGAGTATAACAAGGACAGGGAGTCTTACAACGCAAATGCGCGCCTGTGGACGCAGCGTTATGCCTCATAATCTGGTGGTATCCAGAGTCTATAAAAAATAAAATTGAAATCACACTGCTTATATTTTTCAATTAGCACACATTGAGGTTCAAAGAAAACTTCAAAATGCCACGCATTACTACCCTTCGCATTCCGCGTTTTGGTGTTGACAAGGCGGGTTTTGACTATCCGTTCAGTGAACTGGAGCCTGAGGCGCACGAGTATAGCAACTATGCTCTGAGCGACATACTCAAGACTTCTGCTGTTTATTCCGGCGCAGCGGCAGTGCCTACTACTGTTGAGATTGGCGATTTCCCCAAGAATATTGCGGTATGGCTCTGGGCGTCTGTGGGTGAACTTGGTGGAAAGCCGTGGATTCTGCTTTGCCGTCTTTCCAACGGGCTGTTTGCGCACTATGTCGGATCTTGCGATACAAGCGGCTTCTACTGCTCAGGACACATGAGCCTTTCTGTCTCCACCACACTTGCTGGTATGATTGAGGGGCTTGATGACGCAACTTATGCGCGCTATATTGAGGAGACGGCTGAGTTGGTCAAGAGTGATACAGATCATGTGGTAGATCTAGGAAAACTGTCGCCAGTTATGTTTATCCGTGGACAGATTCGGCACAAGGTTCTGCCAGCACTAAACCGCTTAGATTAAAAAGATTATTACATCGATTTGGCATCCCGGCTGGTAGCCCACTGTAATATATCTTTTTAATAGGGGGATGGCTGATCTTAAAAGTATTAATTTGGCGCTATTGATATTATTGATAGTCTCATTTTTGTGTATTGTATACCTGATACACAAACATAAACAGGAACTGGTTGCTGTTGAACGGAAACCAGAAAATATTCCTTATATTGTTCAAAAATATGTCGATAATAACATCGGAACTTTTGGCTTACACGATAATGTATTGAGCAAGCATATTGCGTTTGTTTCCATTGCGGCAAATGGTGGCGCTGGCTTATGTAACCAAATTATGACCCTTGCACAAGGTATATTTAGGGCTATTGATGATAATAAAAAAATAGTAGTTGTTGATAGTTTTAATAATCAGATAACATCGGTGGGTAAATCTACACATGTTTCCTCAAAAGACGTATTTGATTTTGATGCCATGAATGTATTGCTTTCAAAATACAACATTAGACTAATATATAAAACTGAACTTGAGTATGATATTATTTCTGCCACTTATGGCACACTCAGTTCGCAGGTTGATATTACTAAGGAAATCCTGGGCACATATACATTTAACGGTGTGCTCTTTATTCCTAAACATACATATTTGAATGTATTGCGCGGAGATCCTGAACCAAATAATGCTAAAATATTTACGCTCAAATACTCCGTAAATGGTGTGGTATATGAAGATTCATTTACGGAAAGGAACGGATTAGAATCTGAAATTTGTATTAATGTTGATACATTACCATTTACTTATAATTTTGACTGGATTAATGCCGATTCTAAGCCCCGCTATAATGAAATTATCAAGCATGTGCGCTTCAATCAGACGTTTTATGAAATTGCTGACAGGTATCTTGTGGACATTAAGGATAAACCACTGAATACAATTCATATTCGCAATGAAAGCGATGCTATTGTTCACTGGTCAAAAATGAATAACATGTCTCAGGAGGATTTTCAGCAGACGATTGATGCTAAGTATATTGAGTTGATCAAAACAAATCTGTCCAAAGAAGATACCATTTTTATCCTTACATACAATACTGACTCTGTTATTATCAAATACTTGCGCGAAAACGGGTATAAAATTATGATGTCTGAGAAGACCCAGGAAGGGCGGGAAATCAATGCAATTGTTGATTTGATTCTTGGGTCTAAAACTACTGGCACGTTTATTGGAACATATAACCCAATTGCTATGCGCGGATCCAGTTTCAGTTATGTAATATCCCAAATGATGCCTGCTTCTGCTAGATATATGTATATTGATCTTGACTTCATCAAAGAACCTGTGAAAAAACTGGAGTAGATATGATAGATTCACCATATCAGTTAATAGTAAAATTAAGCGCACCCGGTGGGTTAATTTTACTATATGAATTTCTGCCCGGTTGAGGCTATTAATTTAAAGATATATGTATTAGGAGATGGCGAATATTAATTTAATTCTGATAATAATATTGACAATCTCATTTTTGACTATTTTATACCTGATAAACAAACATAATCGAGCCTACGCAGCAGTTGAGCAGAAACAAGAGGATACTCAACATATTGTTCACAAATATATGGCTAACAACATTAGTTCCAGTGGCTTAAACGACAATGTATTGAATAAACATGTGGCGTTTATTTCAATAGCGGCGGGCGGGGGCGCTGGATTGTGTAACCAAATTATGGCTCTTGCGCAAGGTATATTTACTGCTATTGACGATAGTAAAAAATTAATAGTTGTTGATAGTTTTAATAATCAGATAACATGGGTGGGAAAATCTACGCACATTCCCTCAAAAGATGTATTTGATTTTGACGCTATGAATGTATTGCTTTCTAAATACGATGTACGTCTAGTAGATAAAACTGAATTAGAGTATGAAATTATTTCAGCAAGTTATGGAACATTAAGTAAACAGGTTGATATTACCAAAGAGATATTAGAGACTTATATATATAACGATGTCCTATTTATTCCTAAGCACACACATCTAAACGTGCTACGGGGCGACCCAGAACCAAATAACGGTAAAATATTTACGCTCAAATACTCTGTAAACGGAATCGTGTATGAAGATGCGTTTACCGAAAATAACGGCTTAGAATCCGAAATTTGTATTAATGTTGCTACCGTCCCATTCACCTATAAATTCGACTGGATGACAATACAAACCAGACCCCGCTTTAATGAGTTTATCAAATGCACCAGATTTACAAAAGGCTTCTACGACGTAGCCGATACTTATATAGATCCTTCTAAAGATTATAAACTCAATACGATACATGTGCGGAATGAATCAGACGCTATTTCAGCATGGTCTTCATTTAACGGAGTAAACACAACAGATTTCGCAAATATACTTGATGACAAGTATATACATCTGATTAAAACTGAATTTTCGAAGGAAACTATGATTTTTGTACTCACATACGATACTGAGTCTAATGTTATTAAGTATTTGCGCGAAAATGGGTACAAATTTATGACATCTAGGAAAGATCAAGATGGTAGGGAACTTAATGCAATTGTTGATTTAATTATTGGTTCTAGAACCAACGGGACATTTGTTGGAACATATAACCCGATTACTACGAAGGGTTCGTCGTTTAGTTATGTTATTTCTCAACTAATGCCAAAAAGTGCGCGACATGTATATATTGATTTGGAAAATATCAAAGAACCGCAGAGGGAAATAAAAGAGGAGGATATTCCCTAAACTTTCTAGTGTTTCCTATTATGATGTGGAATACTTCAGACTAGCACTAAGCACACGGTTCAGCATGTTTAGTTGCTGAACGGTGGGGCAAAGGCGCCCTGCCTCAATTTCACGGATTGTATTTACAGGAAAACGGCAGTCCTGGTTAAGTTGGACCTGATTCTTGCCTAATGCTACGCGCTTCTGAATTATCATCTGGCGGCTTTCCGCTGTAAGCATCTTCGGTTTGGCAATCTCAGTTTCCTCAATCTTATTTAGTGCTGCTGATTGTGCCTGGCTGGTTCCTGAATGGCGGGCGCTGATTACCTTTGGACCAATCTGAGACCCATTGTATGTATGTGGGTGGGAGCCACCACCAACGGTGCGCTTTGTGCGCTTGAGCGTAACTACTGTCCAATCCTGATCATCCATTTTGTTCTTGTTATTAAATAATAAAACAAAAAGATGCGTTCAATTTTAGGTGTTTAGGCTATTTTATTTGTATTTATTAAGGGATATGCCAGGCTGTCCGTATTTCATAGCAAATACTTTTGCCCATTTGTTGGGTGGGCTTTTCGTAACTGGTATAAGTACTGAAAATCCGCTGTTTCAGTTGGAAAACAAACCAATGACACATTTGGCTATTATACTTATTTTATTTGTTGTAACCTACGCTGTTTTAGCGGTTGAGCCCGGTCCCACTAAATACGGGCTCTATGCACTTTTATCAATCATTATGGGGCAGGTCGTTAACGGCTTTGCTGAACGTTTGGCATATAAAGGTCATCTTTCAAATGCGCTTTGGACAGTAGCGGCGGTCTTTACAGCCATGTCCGTCTTGGGTTTATTGGACCCCGAAAATTCGCTGGCGTGGGGGATATATCTATGGGGAGGCTTAACTGCACTACTTGTAGTGTCATTAATCGGCACTTTCTTCAATAGTGCTGACGATGATAAAGAGGATCGTAGGGATAAGGGCAAGGATAAGGGCAAAGATAAAGGCAAGGATAAAGATAAGGGCAGGGACAAAGATAAGGGCGCCAATAATAAAGACAGCACATGGACCGTCTGGATTGGGCGCTTAATCATATTGCTATTCACAGTATATGTAGGTTTTGATATACAGATTTTGAAGATTAATGCTGAAGCCTGTAAAGAAAATCCCGATTATATCAATGAGTCCATTAATTTATACGTAGACATATTGAACATATTTACAGGGCTAAGCATGGCAGATGGTTCAAATTAGTCAGGGTTTTCTTGCGAGTCGTTGTTATTTGTCCGTGGATGTATTTGAACATGGTAATTATCCGATACCTCTTCGTACACTGCTTCGATAGACGCATTATCTAACTCTTGTGGATTAGGGGTTTGGTAATTTCTACAGTGGCATAAGAGTCTCGTGAAACAACATGCACCAATAGTTACTATAGTTCCTAGGGCAATCAGCGCCATTACTTCTTCCTCATTTAATCCTGATCCTGACACAAGGTCGTCTTGCCAAATAGTAAACATATAATCAATAAAGCCTACTATAAATTTGGGCTCTATTGTTTAGATAGATTTTAACGTTTGTGTATACTAGGGGATGCTAACGCGCCGTAATAATCGGTATGTACACTCAATACGGAGGCGCACCCATAGGGCGCAAGGTGGAAAGTTTATATTTGCTGGCACATATGGATGCACCTTTCGTCCAGCGGTACGCTGCGTTGGTGATAAAGTGCGCCGACCTGGTTTAGTTTCCAAACTAATGGAGGCAAGTGAAGCCGATAGCGAATTTAAGCAACGCGCAATGCTTGTTAATGTTGATCCATCACAGAAATATTTACTCTATCCTGTATCTACATGTCCCCCGATGGTAACAAAGAACCCTGAAAATAATTACGAATCGTGTCCTGTAATCGATGTTAAGAAAAGGGATATAATCAAGCCTCAGTTGGTGTTATACGAAGATGGTGGGGTGGATTTGGCGCATATTCAGGTCCCGCTTGAAGACTATGTGGCTTTTTTTGAGGGGCTGGCGAATCTATTTGAGGGGCTGATGGTTTTACACAATGGTTCCATTGCGCACATGGATATTAAACCCTCTAATATTGTTGCGAAGAAAGCGGCGGATGGATCATATAATGTGCGCTTTATTGATTTTGGACTTTCAGCAAAGTTTAAGGATATTCATGCGCCCAAGGTCAGTTATGTATACTGGCCATTTGAGTTGCGCCTATTGAATAAGTACTATTTGGAAAAGGATGGTAAGATTTCCGATAAGGAGATTGCTGAATACTATCAAGAATTAGACCGTGTTGGGCGCTACTTTCCCAGTTGGATATGGAGAGGCTCAGATGGAGCGCCACTCATAAATAAGAACTACATCATGATGATGATTAAAAGCATCAAAGGTGGTGAAATTGACAATGAGGATATTATTGTTGCGACGGATGTATTTGGTCTTGGGCGTGCTATATGCGAGGTATATGGACGTCTTACTGGGCATATTTATGCGGGCAAAAATAAGGTTGTTGTTTATGGTGAATCGACTGAAACACGTGGCTTTCATGAACTTCTCAAAAATAAGGTTAGTTTGCCATTTTACAACTTTATTGAACTGTTAGTTAATCCTAGTATGAGCATTCGTCCTACGCCTATGCAAGCGCTTACAATGTATAATAAATTGCTACCGTTGATGCGGGTGTATATGAAGGACTTTCCTGTACGGGTTGAGCGCAGTGTTTCTGTGCCTAAATTGCGACTGAAACGCGCTCCTGTTCAAGGGCAAGCGCAAGCACAAGCGCAAGGTCAAGGGCGGTGGCATTAATCAAGCAAACCATTGTAATGTATCCATTGTACACCCCGTTCAATAATAGGGCAGGCTTCTGATATGGTACACAAATATGTATTTAGCACTAGGGTTTGGTTATAATCTAGTGTTATGTTGTAGCGATTTTCCAGGTAAATTTTGGTGTAGAATTCCTGGTCATTAAACGTTGTTGGATCTTCTGTATAAGTGTTTTCTTCTAGTAGTTTATCTATTGATCCGGCGCGGGCGGCAATAAATTCTGAATTTAGGAATTTAAATTCAGTCTGGGGATCGGAATTCTTCGCTTTTATTTCTAAAGCGGATCTACATGGTTCTAACGTATGAGGCCAGAGATTTTTCTCTGCAGCAAAAACAATTTGGGAATTTAGACTGTTGAATTTGGAGATAAATTCTTCTGGTTGAAATTTACTTTGCGAAATTTTGTCCGAATTCATAAAGACCACAATAGATTCAGGGCTCATACGCTGAACCGCTCTATGGAAAGCGCCGACCTTGTCTACTAGGCTTGTTGAGTGAATTTTTTGCTGTGTTATTTTGTAATTTTTCCAGTCAACGGCTCCTAAGGTAATTAGATACAAGTGTTGACCATTTACAATATACGGATCTAAATTGTTGATTCTGTTTAGAATTCTTGATGTATAATCTACAACATTGGAGTATCTATAGACACGTTGGAAAAGGGCTTTACAGTTTTCTATCATTTTTTCGCATTCCGGTTGATGACTTTCGCACCAAGCAAATTGTTGCTGTATGTCGCTGAAGTCCTCTTTGACTGGAACATAGTGGATATATGGGCGATAGTCAGTGTAGAACCATTGTATCCATGCGCTTTCTGATTTCATTATAACTGAGCCCGAATTTAGTTTCCAGGCGGTTGCATCCCATGTGCTTGAATTTCCGTCAATATCCAATATATACTTGAAGGTCATCATGTCCTCTTTGGAAATATGCGTGGGCGCCACTATGTTTGTTTTAGGCACTTCTGCGCTATAGAAATACTCCCTTGGAGATACCTGAATATCTTTGCGATGGATGAAATTATACTTTGTTCCGCGTGGACTTGATCCAAACACAATTTGCGCCTTTTTCTCTTTAAAGGGTAGCGCTAAATGTATGGAACGATAGCTATTGTATTTGTTCATCATAAAGTAGTATCTGTCTGGGACACATAGTGTATCGCAGACGGACTGGTGGTGGCTCTGGGCAAGAATATAAGAATCTGAATGTAGCACTGCATATGTGCGTGGATTTTCTAGTTGAAGTTCCTTTGTGTTTGCGTACTCAGTATCTGATGGAATTTTGGAGGTGTATCTTGGGCTTGGGTAATGGCGTTCCATATAGCCGTCATAAGCGCAAATAATAAAATATAATTGGCGGAATTTAGTCTTCGTTGTGTTCACATATAGAATGTGATTTATAGTATGTTCCGCCATGTATAAGAACTCATATGTTTCGTTGTAATAGTATGTTTGGTTGTCTTTTGTGCCTACGGCAAATAGATTTGCCGGCAGAGTTACAATATATGTGTTAAACAGTTTGTTGAATTCTTGTCGTGATATGCGGTTTGCTGGTGGTGGGGTGTAATTTATAGTGTAGTTCTCAAGGTGGTTGGGTTGTTTGATCTGGGGTGTATATAGGTCAAATACGTTTGTTGTCTGAGTTGGTTGGTCTTCCTCTGGCATATACGGCATTGCTGCGGGTGTGCCAGATACCTCCAATTCTAGTATATTTTTTGATGAGGGACCGACTGTGATTACTTGCGGATGTTTATTGTAGATTGTCAAGACCTGTAAGGATTCGGTCCAGCCATCTGTTAATGAGTCTAGGCGACGGACAATTATTGTGTATGTTGTAGGGCTTTTATAGTATGCCGATACCAGAAAATCTTTGGGTCCGTCGTATAATAACACGTCCGCTTCCAAATTTTTTACCAGTTTCATTAGTTTGAATTGGTCTGTGTGCTGCTTAGTATTTGGCTATTAGTGTTAAGTGCCTAAATAGATGTGTATACAGTTAATTAGGTTGGTGGTGGCGGTGTCATGCCGATTGTGCTTTGTAAGATTGATGACAAGAATTTAGGGCTATTAAATATTGATATTGCCGGTGTTGCTAGCGTTATTCCAAATGCGTTAGAATGGCTGGTTATAAACAATATTGATGCTCAAATATGCGATAGTTTTGATGAGTCTTCTGATGCGTATGAGGAACTCAGCGATTTCAAGACTGTTGGGCTTGGGTCTGTGCGCATGCTACATGAGCATGTTTTAGGGCATAATCACAACATTCCTATTGTGGAAAACATGTGGACTGATATAGTATTTAGTGATACAGTTCCATATGAAAGAGGTGTATCATTATTGAAGTTTGTTGCTAAGGAGCGGCAACTGGAAGTGGCGTATGATGCCGCTAATCGTGCTGCGCAACGGTTTTTAGCAGATGCAGGCTATAATTTGGTGTTTTCTGTGTAGGATCAAGCCGCCGCTGCATAACCCTCATCCTCATTGCGTTCTTGGAAATACAATAAAATATCGTCTAAGATTTTTTGCGGACATTCTGCTGTTGGTATCAGTAGCCCATCTGCGTTCTTTGTAATATGAAGATTCGGCTTGTATGCGTTATCTACTAATATAGCCCAGCGCTCCATATACTTACGGTCTTTCTTGAGTCCATGATAATAGTGGCGGATTACACCAGGAATATAGCCTAGACGAAGGGTCTTGGCATTTTGTTCAAACTGGGCTACCGAATCCTTGTATTCCTGAGTTGTTTGACCGTTTACGGAACGTTCGCCCTTTCCAATATAGGCAAATGACATATTATGGTCGCCCGCACCCAATATACTTAGTTCGTATAAGCCACCCATTTTTTCATACGCGCGACGCGTACATGCCCACGCGTAGCCTGGATGCCACATATTTATGCTATTGCCTCCATATGGACGCCCTTTTGTGTATTGGAAACCAAAACTGGGAAAAATGGACATTGCGTTTTCGTGCTTGTCCATGTCAATTGCGTGGCTGAATAGTTGGACCACGTCGCGGGAACCGTTCAGAACTTTGAGTGTGTCTAGCGCCCATGACGAATTTTCAAATTCAATATCTGCATCAATCCAAGCAACGGCGCGCCAGGTTTTGGGGAGGAGTTTATTGATGCCGATATTTATCATATTCTCTTTATGCCACAGGGGTGTTTTTCCGCGCAACTGTAAATGGCGCTTGTTGTTTTTGTCGGTTACGTAAAACTGTTGATTTCCGTAGGCAAGTTCAACAAAGTATAGAATTATATTTTCTTCTTGCTCCATACGTAGCGCAAATTCACGCGCTAAAATATAGCGCCGGGCGAATTGACATGGATTTGAAATAACTGCTACAACATGTAGTTTCTCCTCAATAGGATAGTTGTTCTGGATCGCCTGCTTGATTTCATCAATCCTGATTTTGATAAAATCAATTTCAATGCCATTAATAATGGTCATTCTAAATAAACGCAGGTTTATATCACCTTCGGCTGATATTCTGGAGGTGGGGGCGCCGAAGGAGAAGGGTTATATGAAGTATACACGGAATACGTGGGCTCATATGAAGGTGGTGCTGAAGGGGCTGGTCCTGAGGGAGCGGTGTAAGAAGTAGGTGCCCATGATGTTGGTTGTGCCGAATAATATGGCTGCTGTCCAGGATAAGCGGGTGATGCATAAACCGATGACGGTGTATACGTTTGAGGATACTGTGGTTGAGGATACTGTGGTTGAGGATACTGTTGTTGAGGGTACTGCGTTTGGTCCCCATATGATGTTTGTTGGTACTGCGTTTGAGGATACTGTCCATATGTTATATATGGTTGTGGCACGTATGCTTGCTGCTGCTGCTGCTTCTGCGGATCAACATATGGTTGCCCATATTCAATCGGTATATACGGCTTTGCTTGTGTTGCGTCCATTATGACTGCCGTGGATTGTGATTGTGCAGGGGCAGAAGAAGAAGCAGAGGTAGAAGAAGCAGAACGTGATGGGCAGCAGCAACAGATTTTCACCCCACAACACTTCAAACAGATAAGCGTAAGTAGTACTGTAGCAATGATTCCGCTAATAACCCCACCAATAATTGCCGATTGGTTTGTGGCACGGTATGATCCAATTGGTGTCATATCAGACGAGTGTAAAAGGTGGCATGTATTATCTAGTGTGATAGGTATTTTGCCTGTGCCAGCAAGGCGTGTTGTACACTTTGCGTCGCTATACAAAGTTATGTCAGATGATGTTGTTATGCTGCTTGGATTTGTTGCGCTACATGCGCTGGCACCACCTTGGCATACTGCGCACGATCCACTAGATGTTGTCCACGAAACACAATTTGAATTACATGACGTATCCTTACACACTGTCATACCAATCTGCTGCGCAGATCCTAGGCTTAATAGTAGGATTGATACGCCGATCCGGAACATTTACCTATTATATTTAGGGGCTTTTTATATTCAAATTTGATAGGTATATTGTTATTTAATATTAGACAAACACACATTATGGATTTGTCTAGTAAATCACGGGATGAACTGATTGCGATTTGTAAGGCGCGCAAAATCAAGGGCTTTTCGGGGAAAAATAAGGAGGTGCTGGTCGGGCTGATTAATGCGGAGGCTTCACAGAACACTATTGTTGATGTGTCTGGTTCTGCGCCTGCTGCCGTGCCCGTGCCCGTGCCTGTGGCAGCAACAGACGCAAAAAATAAGTCACCACTTCGTTATCCTGGTGGTAAGACACGTGCCGTTGCTATTCTGGATAAGTATGTGTCTACGCACTTTCCTGGACGTAAGCGCCTACTTTCGCCCTTCTTCGGCGGCGGTAGTTTCGAACTATTTCTTGCCTCAAAAGGGTTTCAGGTACACGGAAATGATTTGTTCAAGCCGCTCTATGTTTTCTGGAAGACGGTAAAAACGCAGTCCAAGGAACTTGCTTCTTTGGTGAAAAGTAAGATGCCGATTAGTAAGGAAAAGTTTGCAGGTCTACGTGCCGGAATTAACGGGCTTACTTCAGAGTTAGAGATTGCTGCGTCTTACTATATTATTAATCGGTGTTCATTTAGCGGTGCCACCTTTTGTGGCGGGTTTTCGGAGCAGGCTTCTGTGGGTCGTCTAAATGAGTCATCCCTGAAAACGCTTGAAAATACCAAGTTAGAACGGGTGTCATTTTCCAACAGCGACTGTAATGTATTTCTTGATGGATTTGCCGAAAGTGACGATCTATTGATTTATGCCGATCCACCGTATTATATTACAACGTATATTTACGGCAAGGATGGCGACCTTCACGAAGGTTTTGACCACGCTGCCTTTGCTGCCAAAATTAAAAGCCGTAAGGCGTGGATTGTTAGTTATAACGATTGTCCATATATTAGGGGACTGTATGCCGGCTGTCGTATATTTACGGAAAAATGGTCATATGGGATGAATAAGACCAAGGATTCATCTGAGATTATTATCTTACCGCCGGCATAAAGCCGTGTTTTATATATTTTTCAATGGACTTTACAAATGGTATGAATGCCTATGCCGAAGCGCATCAGGGATTTATGCTAAAGCCACCACCACCCACTGTGCGCACCGGTCGTTGGGCTAAAATATACTGGATCGGGCTGGGTTCACGTAGCAACGGTCTTCATACGAAAAAGGAGTTTTTAGATATAATGCGCCGTCAGTATTCAGAGGTTGTTTATTGGAGAATGCGGGGCGAACGGGCAGTTCCACTTGGGAAAATTAAGAAAAATGATATTGATGGCTGGGTTCAGTTTACTGGTGCGCGGTGGATCTGATGGGTCAAAAGAACGCAACTATACTGTAATTATTTGGAATCCACTCTTGTACCTCTCTATCAAATGCTTCGTGAATGAAGATGTTTTTCTCATTAGGATTCGGAACGTAGGCAGTATTGAACCAAGTGATTGAAATGTTATAATCTAGGGTGTCGCGCATTTCCTTGTATCGCTCTATCATAAGATGCGGATCAATGATTAGCATACTGTTATAAGCATCGTTTTCACAGAAATCCTCTACCATTTTCATCTGATCATCATATTCATTAGCCATATATAATTGACCTTGATACCACATATTGCTTAATTAGGCTATGCGAAGATGGGTATCAAATTTCCTGCGTATCGGTTTAAAATAGAGCGGTAGTTAATTGAGTTAGAATGTTTGATTCAATTCAAGAGGTTGTTGCGTATTATAAATCTGGTCCTTTTGAAAAACACAACGTGATTTACACCAATTTTGATAGTAATGTTGTCAATAGGTTGCCTGCGATTAGTAAGGGATTTGAGGTTTCTCATGGATTTGGTGAGCGCGCTTTTTGCTGGTTGTGGCATCTACTTGTGCAGGATATGGGCGCGTCATTTAAATTCATGGAAATCGGCGTATTTAAGGGGCGGGTTTTAGCAATTGTTGAAGCGTTTGCTAGTGGATGTGGAAAAACGGCGGAAGTCTATGGTGTAACACCCCTTTCAACAAGTGGCGACAAGTATAGCGGATATGACAATGTTGACTATGCCGCGGCGATTCAGGAAAATTACAAGATATTTGGCGTGGGTATGGATCGGACGACGATTTATAAGGGGTTGTCTAACGATGATCGGATTGTTGGATTAGCGCAGGGTTCTGGGCAATACGATATTATATATATTGACGGCTGCCACGATTATGAGGTAGTATGTCAAGATATTGCGAATTATTTGCCGCTGGTTCGGAGCGGTGGCTATCTTGTAATGGACGATGCTAGTTTGTATTTACAGAATCCTTATGGTATGTTTTTGGGACACCCTGATGTTTCACGCGCGGCAAAGGAGAAACTGGATAGCAATCCTGCAGTAGAGCATCTGTTTGCGGTCGGGCATAACCGTGTTTGGCGTAAACTTTAGTGGGCACAAACTTTAATGGGCACGCACAAGCATATGCTTAGCGACGACCAATGCTAGGCGGCGGTGTTGTCTGTGTATTACATCTACAGTGATCCAGTAGTTCACCCATAGAGGAAATAGGACGAACATCCACCATGTTATCCTGGTACTCACCTAGGGCTGGGTTTACACACCATAGACCCATGTGATAGCCGGTTTCGTGGTTAAAACGCACATTGAAGTATGTGAAGCCTTTTTCGCCCTTGGCAACCATTGTCGGGAAACGCACGTATTGTGATAGGACTTTGCAGCCTGGATATACAGCGCCTCCGCGTGCGGATTTACGGGTCTTGGATTGACGCTTTGCACGGCGGGTAGATCTTTTTGACGGCATCTTCTATTTATAACTACGATAAATTCACCGCGTTTATACAATAAAATTCTATTAATATAGAAATGGAATACGCTATTTTATGTAAAGGAACTGAAAAAGTGCTAGAATTGTCCGTTAATAACATTATATCTATGGGAGGAAAGGTTGTCAGCGGACCATTCTTAAACCGCGAAAGTTATTGGTGTCAGGCGATTATGCTACCAGAGCCACTTCCGGCTCTTGACCAGGCAGAAAAAATACTTGCCAAGCCTGAGTTCCAGAAATACAGTAATCCTAGAATTCGCCCCGCCGATGCGGTAGTTATGATGCATAGCGATGGTGTCTCTGCTAAAGACATATATGCGTTTGAGTCTGCAACTATGGCTAAGGATAAAAAGGTCTGGCTACGCGACGCTGCGAATGAAGTGAATAAAGTTGGTAATAAACTTAATGAGGTTCTGCGCAGTGCTGAACTTCATGCACAGCAGATGGCAGAGGCGCGCGCCACACGGATGGCTGCCGCGGCAGCAAAGGCGGCTGCTAATGAAGAGGAGGCGAAGACTAAGGCAAAGCAAAGTTGGTGGTCGCGTAAGTCTTCAGGCGGCAAGAGAAGCAGTGGTGCTACAAGAAAAGCCCACCGTGGTGGTGCCGGTCTGCGTGTCTACTACGGCAAGGTTATAGATGCCAGCGGCAAGACATATACCAATGCTAACTTCTCCAAGGGCAACAACAGAGGATTTAACTCTTACTGGCAGGATATTAACAAGGAACTATCAGCGCACGTAAAGAAGCACTTTACGGAGGCTGAAATTGTCAGCGATGGATTCGGCGGCGATGATGGCTCCGGCACTGTAGTTGTCAAGTGTAAGAAGAGTTTGCCTGCCATGGACTTTACTGTGGGTGGTAAACAATACAAGATGGTGTTTGACCGTTTTGAGAACAACAACAATGTTTAGACCACAATGAATTTTAGGGTATAATTTATCAATTTACAAAAACTATTTATTCAATATACTGTATATTGAATATATATATTTAATAGACTTAATACCGTCTGCGCGTTGAGCGTCTACCACCGCGACCGCGTCTAGTTCCACCAGTTCGCTCTGCAATTACATGAATTTTACAACCTCCGTATTTATTTAATTTACCTTCTTCACAG
>Ga0114973_10002033_pt1 | contig 14876 bp, 17 predicted proteins | sample M_140807_MF_Meta_FD_87025 | JGI IMG/M metagenome (GOLD analysis project Ga0114973, IMG submission 87025) | Freshwater microbial communities from Lake Montjoie, Canada to study carbon cycling - M_140807_MF_MetaG | ecosystem: Environmental > Aquatic > Freshwater > Lake | place: Lake Montjoie... | reverse complement strand
CGTAGTTCGATTCTACGATGGGGCACCAATACTTTTCTCTGACGGGTATAATCAAAGATAGCTCTAACAACAAAGGGCTACCTAAAATCAATATACATAGAAAGAATAATGTGGGTGTAGCCGAATTGGTATAGGCAGCGGGCTTAAAACTCGTAATCTGAGGGTTCAAGTCCCTCCACCCACACCATATGGTTAATCATAATTGCGTCTTGGTGGCGCTTTTTCTGTTTATGATATATAATACGTACTAGGAGATTTATTATGCGAGTTGAATTTAATTCCCTGCATTGGGATAATGTTGATGATAGAATGCTCCATGCCCATAAGCAGGTAATGCAACATTTTAGTATACCAATTAACTATACCAACTTAAATGTAAATCATGGTCTCTGGTTAGATCATATTATGCAAAATAGTTCTAGTGATATTGTCGTTATACTAGAACCGGACTGTATACCTATTAATAAAGATAGGATAACAGATTACATATATTACGCGTATCGCAAAAATACTTATGTGGGTATTGCACAAGTATCCAATCACATACCACCACGTACCCATATCTACGCTGCCCCAGGGTTCTATGTAATGCCTACTAAGGTATACAAACAACTAGGCAGCCCTTCCTTTAGTGAAACAAGACGATCAGATACGGCCGAAGAAATATGTTATATTGCAGAGAAGAAAGGTATTAGGTACCGAGCGCTAGCACCCACATTTTTTGAGAAAGAACCTGGTGAAGGTCTCTGGCCACTAGGCCCGCTAGGGTATTATGGCATTGGTACTATCTTTGATAATGCGATATACCATCTATACCAGTCCAGAATGGCTGCAAATATAGATCTATTCGTAGAGCGATGCACCGAGGTAATTGACGGTACATTTAGCACAGACCGGTTTCTCCCCTCCACCATACTTAACTATGAAGGTAAGATTGTCTCATGAAAGTTTTATTCCATGTCAACACTATTAATTTTAGAGGTACCACAGTTGCAGTTACAGACTATGCAAAATACAATCAGGAGATTTTAGGTAACGAAAGTATCATTGCGTATAATAGAAGTCTGGGAGAAGAAAAAGATGTTGGTACTGATACAATTGCTCTTAATAATCTTAAGAAAAAATTTAATGTAGTTAGGTATAGGGAAGGAGACTTAGCAGGTATTGTTGGTAAAGAAAAAATTGATGTAGCATATTTTCTATGTGCTGGGCATAAGGAAGAAAATACATTAATTAATAATACAAAGACAGCAATACATTCTGTCTTTCAATTTTACGAGCCCCATGGAGATCGTTATGCGTATATCTCTGAATGGCTTGCAAATAAAATGTCAGATTACCTGACGCCCTTTGTACCTCATATAGTTAACCTGCCTGCACCGAATAAAAATTATAGAAAAACTTTTAACATTAGAGAAGATCAAATTGTAATTGGTAGGCTGGGGGGGTACTATACATTTGATATTCCGTTTGTTAAAAAAGAAATAGAAAAATTAGTACTAAAAGACGATCGATTTGTGTTTCTATTCATGGGTACAGAGCCTTTTCTCACCCACCCTAATGTAAGATACATTACTGAAACAAGCGACCTGCAAAAGAAGTCTAATTTTATTAATACGTGTGATGCAATGGTTCATGCAAGACAGAGGGGTGAAAGTTTCGGTCTTTCAGTTGCAGAGTTTCTATCACAAGGTAAACCAGTAATAGCCTGGAATGATGGACACGATCTTAATCATTTGGAGATGCTAAAAGACTCCAAAACGTTATATGACGAGAATACCTTTCTTGACACGCTTATAAATATTAAAGAGCTCGATACCCAGCAATGGGCAGACAGAGTTATAAATTATAAGCCTAATGTCGTAATGAGTAAATTTAAAGATGTATTTTTATCATGATAGTATTTAAAAAAGTAGAAACAGGTACAGATGCTGAGATACTCAGACAGCATCGAAATACGTGTAAGGATTTTATGACTCGGAGTACCGAGTACATTACTGCAGATCAACAGCAGGAATGGTTTTCAACAGCAAAAACAAAATATGATCTCTATCTAGCATATGATCTACAATATGGTGCAATAATTTGTGATGTGGGTTATGGTTTAATCCATAAACATGTTGATCAATCTTTAATTACTGGCGGCTTGTTACCTATGTATCGTGGTCAGGGTATCGGTCAAGAACTATTTCAATTCCTTATAAACACCTGCCCTAAGACAAAACCAATTAGATTAGAATTACTTAAAACCAATACTCGCGCGTTTATTGTTTACATAAAGCTTGGTTTTAAAATAATTGGGGAAGACGATAAATTACAATACATGGAGTATGAGTATGATTCCTCTATTTAAAGTTAAAATAAGTGATACAGCAATTGAAGCTGTATCTAAGGTGCTAACATCTGGATTTATTGGACAGGGTTCTATCGTTGAGCAGTTTGAAGATAGACTCTGGCAAGAGCTTAAAACTAAAACTAGACCAGTAACATTAAACTCCTGTACCTCAGCGATTGATCTTGCATTAGAGCTTCTTAATATAGGTGAAGGCGATGAAATAATTACCACACCACAGACATGCTTTGCATCTAATGTTGGTGCAATTCATAGAGGTGCAAGAATTAGGTGGGCTGATATTGACCCGTTAACCGGGCTTATTTCCCCGTCTTCGGTGAAAAAATTAATTACCTCTAAAACAAAAGTAATCCTGGCAGTTAATTGGGCTGGTAAACTTTGCGATTATAAAGCTCTTAAGAAACTAGGGGTGCCTGTTATTGAAGATGCGGCTCATACCTGGGATGTGTTTATTGAAGATAAAACTAATTTAGAGCGCGGTGATTATATTTGTTATAGTTTTCAAGCTATAAAATTTTTAACATGCGGGGATGGCGGTATTCTTGTATGTCCGGAAGAAACACAAGACGAAGCAAGAATTCTTCGCTGGTATGGTTTAGATAGAACAAAAAATGAATCCTTTAGATGTACACAAAATATAACTAAAGTTGGATTTAAATATCATATGAATGATATTAATGCCTCGATTGGTCTAGCAAATATTGAGGTAGCGGCTGACTCAGTAAAAGCAAGTCGAGATAATTCTAAGCGATTCATTGAGAGTATAAACAATAATAACCTTGTATTACCTACATGGGATGAAACAAACTCTTATTGGTTATTCAGTATGCATGTATTAAATGATAAAAAAGATCATTTTACTCAGTATCTGACGGATAATAAAATTACCTCTAGCCCAGTACACTTTAGAAATGATATGTATGATAGTACAATGCATTTCCAAGAAGATATGTTACCTGGTGTTGATATGTTTACCACCACACAAATTTGTATTCCAAACGGCTGGTGGTTAAGCGCGAAAGATTCTGAACATATTATTAATGTATTAAATGACTACGATCGGACTTAATGATGCAAATGCCCCCCTATGTAAAGCTGTATAATGAGTTTGATTCGAGTAAAGATAGTGTATGGTATTCCGGTCCCTACTGGGATGAGAGAGAAATAAATTCAGCAATAAAATCTTTAACCGAAGGACTATGGATTACTTCAGGGGAACGCGTTAACCAATTTCAAGATGAATTTGGTATTATGTTTAATACCAAATATTGCCATATGGTTAATTCTGGTAGCTCAGCTAACTTAGCTATGGTAGCTGCTCTAAAGAAACACTTTATGTGGAAGGATGGTGATGAAATTATTGTATCCCCTGTTGGGTTTCCTACCACTATTGCACCAATAATACAAAATAATTTAACCCCGGTATTTATAGATATAGAAATGCAGACATTAAATATGGATGCTAAACTTATTGAAAATGCCATAACTAATAAAACTAAAGCTATTATTGTTAGCCCAGTTCTTGGCAATCCCCCAGATATGGATCTGCTGGTAGATATTTGCAACAAGCATAATATCGTACTAATCGGCGACAACTGTGATTCTTTAGGTACAAAGTATAAGGGCAAACATTTAAACGAATACTATTTTGCATGGTCTTGTAGCTTTTACCCCGCACACCATATATGTACGGGTGAAGGGGGTATGATAAGTAGTAATGATGAAGCCTTTATACAGTTAGTAAGAAGTATTAGCTGGTGGGGTAGAGATTGTTTTTGCGTGGGAGTAAATAATCTACTACCCTGTGGTACTTGCGGGAAACGATTTAGTAATTGGTTAGAATCCTACGATGGGGTTATTGATCATAAGTATGTCTTTAATAATATTGGTTATAATCTTAAACCCTTAGATCTACAGGGTGCTATTGGATCTGTTCAATTGAGTAAAATAGAAGAGATTGATACAAAAAGAAGATTTCATAAACAAGTTATAACTAGTTATTTAAAAGAGTTCATTCAAGATGTAAGAGTGGCCGATACCCTGCCTGATTCTGACCCAAGTTGGTTTGGTATACCAATTATTTGCGATTCTCAAGATCAAAAAGAATTACTGGTAGATCATTTTGAAAAACATCGAGTACAGACTAGAAGTTACTTTGCTGGCAACATATTACTACATCCCGGGTACCGCCACCTAGGGGATTATAAAAAATTTCCTAATTCTAATTTAGCATTATCGCATGTATTTTTTATTGGCTGTACTCCGTTGTATACTCAACCGGTATTAGATTATGTAAGAGAAGTAATCAAAGCATGGTAAATATATTTGGTGCTGGTTTTGTAGGAATCACATATCATAAATTATACCCCGGGGTAATAAATAATCGTTCAGATTTTATACCACAGGGTAATAATATTCTTTATATGATTAGTACAATTCACAACTATCATATATTTGAAGACACTAATATAGATATTAATACCAATTTAACATTACTTATTAAAACATTAGATAATGCTAAGAAGAAATTTGGAAGTGATTTTATTTTTAATTTTGTAAGTTCGTGGTTTGTATATGGTAATACTGAGATACCAGTAAAAGAAACAAGCATCTGTAGACCAAAGGGATTTTATTCCATTACTAAGAAAGCTGCAGAAGATCTATTAATTTCTTATTGCGAAACTTTTAATATAAACTATAGAATTTTTCGATTAGCTAATGTTATTGGTGCGGAAGATAAAAAAGTTAGCCATCAAAAAAATGCACTTCAGTATTTAATCAATAAACTTAAACAGCATGAGGATATTAATTTATATAACGGTGGAGATTTTTATAGAGATTATATAGATGTTCAAGATGTCGCGCATGCACTAAATTTACTTTTAACAAAGAGTAGTTTAAACGAGATATATAATATAAGCAATGGTAAGGCTCTATTATATAAAGACTTAATTGATTATGTTGTAAAAATTACTCAATCGAAATCAAACATTAACAATATTGAACCGAGTACATTCCATAAAATTGTACAGGTTAAATCAATGGTTATTGATAATACTAAATTAGTATCTCTAGGTTATTCTCCTACAAGAACTATCTTTGAAACTATGGACACATTAATATGAAAAAAATAAATTACATTGCTGCGTTTCACTATGGTGACAGAATGAATTCTGTTTATAGCGATAATTTAAAAAACAATAAATTTTTTATATTTGAAGAACATCTTAAAGCAATAACAGAATATCATAGCGGTGTTGATCTAGTTACATTCGCTTTTAATTTAGATAAATTAGAAGACGAAACAATGATAAGACAAAAGGTCGATTCTTATAATATACAGTTTGATTATGAAGTAGTTTGCAGACCTAATCAAGGGGCTTGCTACGGTGCATGGGCTCATGTAATTACTAAAAATATAGAAGATTTTAAATATTATTTTATAGCCTCGGATGATTATATTCCTTGTTCTCCTAATTTCTATCAGCCATTTATTGATCGGTGTAAAGGTGATTACTTTTACATCTGTATGTTTGGTGAAAAAATACCACCGCCAGGTATGATCTATCATGCTTCAATACCGGAAGGGGTTATAGACGGAGATGCTTGTAGAAAAGTATTAGCTAAGCAAAATAACTTATTTTATGTTATTATGGATAAAACTTACGATTCTTTTTATAAAACACAAGAATTATATTGTAAGTATTTTGTTAATGAAGGTTATAAAGTTGGAGACATTACAGACGCTTATTGCTCACCTTTTATGAACTCACCTACTCTAACAGTGAAAATATTTGGAGATGTAAATAACCCTGTTATTTTTAAACCATTACCGCTACCACCAAAAACGCCCACAGCAGAAGACACTATTACATTATATTTTAATTAATTTCTTTATGAATAAAATAAATTTAATGGGAGTCGGCTTAATTGGAAAACAGTACCATAATCTTTACCCGTGTATATTAAATGAAAGAGAAAACTTTATACCTCAAACCAATAATATACTGTATACAATAAGTACTCTTCATAACTTTCATATATTTACCGACACCCACATTGATATAGATACTAATCTAAATTTACTTATTACGACGTTAGATAACGCAAGAAATAAGTTTGGTAACGAATTTACATTTAATTTTTTAAGCTCGTGGTCTGTTTACGGTGATGTACCTCTACCTGTTACGGAGGATAGTATTTGTAAACCAAAAGGTTTTTATTCTATTACTAAAAAGACTGCTGAAGACCTTCTTATCACTTATTGCACAACTTTTAAAATAAAATATAGAATACTACGTCTTGCAAATGTACTTAGTGCAGCTGATACAAAAATTAGCAATCAAAAAAACACACTTCAATATTTAATTAATAAACTTAAAAATAATGAAAGCGTTGATCTTTACGATAAAGGTGAATTTTATAGAGACTACATCGATGTTGTAGACGTTGCTCATGCGTTAGACATAGTAATTAAACGCAGTAATTTAAATGAAATTTATAATATAAGTAATGCAAAAGCTTTACTATATAAAGATTTAATTAACTACGTTGCACACAAGATAGAATCAAAATCTATTATTAATCTTATTGAACCGAGTAGCTTCTATAAAACAATTCAAGTTAAATCAATGGCTATAGATAATACTAAGCTTGCATCTTTGGGGTATGCTCCGACAAGAACAATTTTTGAAACATTAGATACCCTACTATAATGATAAAAGAAATACAAGATATAATAAAATATAAAATAAACTATATCGTTGCTTTTTATATTGGCCCAAATAGAAATAATATAGAATATAATACAAAAATAGAAAATGACCCTTTTTATTTTGTAAATAAACATTATAATTTTTTATCTACCTGTAATAATACTCATATTACAGAGGCAACATTCATTGTTAATAATGATGTGTCTGAAGAGATTAAAATTCAGCTTTTAAATTTAAAACTAACGAATATTAAATTAAAAATTTTTTTTAGAAATAATATTAATTACTCTTATGGTGGTTGGAATGATGTAATTAAAAAAAATGTAAATAAATTCGATTATTTCTTTATGATAGAAGATGACTACATACCAACTGTAACGGATTTTTATTTAGCTTTCGTAGAGAAGACATCCTTTAAAAAACCGTATATTGCTTGCAAAGTTGATACTACACATGCAAGCTTTTCTGTAGGCATTATAAGGGCAGAAAATTGTAAGAAAATTATTAAGAAGAAAAAAGATCTCTTTAACCTTGAGGGAAATATTAAGGAGAAATTTGAGGATGCTGGTGAGCGATTTATTAGCCAAAATAACGCAAATAAAAATACAAATTTTGTAGAAGATAATCAAATATCTGCGCTATATATTAACGCGGTATACATACAAATGTCCTTCTTAAGTTTTTTACTTGAATCCTTCAGTATGGGGGATATTACTGAAACTCATAGTAGTATTTTTAAAGACTATTATGAAAATGATACCAGACAATATGGCAAGGGCCCGGTAATTATAAAGCCAATTTTAATTGAATGATATATGAAAACATTTAGTCTTAGTGAAACTGTTGATGTGCAAGATATTTTAAATGGTAGTATATTATATTTAACGTCCTGTATTGAAAGTGAACACCTACTTAATCATGCAAAACAAATAGTAGAAAATAATTTCAGTAAGAGTATCGGAGACATAAGTCATAAGGATTATCAGCTTAAAGATTTTGTAGAATTTTCTACCAAAAGTAAAACCGCGTTTACAGATGGTGAAGAAACTCAAGATTTAATGAAACGGTTAATTTTATCAAGATATACTAGTGATCTTTACCCATATGCTATCTATGATAAGCCTAGAATTAGAATTATTCCTAATTCTAATTATCTTTCTTCTGGTATATCTTATAACTATAAACCGCATAGAGATACTTGGTACGGCGGTACCCCTGAACAGGTTAATCACTGGATGCCTCTTTCAAATGTAACTCGCAACTCTACTTTCTATCTTGCACCAGACTTTTTTAATGATAAGGTAAAGAATAACTCTGAAGTATTTGATCTAGATACCTGGGATCATAAATTTAGAAAACAAGCCAGCAGCAATATTAAACAAGAAGACAGACCACACCCAGTACCTAGTGAAGAAGTTACAGAAGAGGATCGATATTTTATTGTAATACCGTTTGGAACAGAAGTTGTATTTTCCGGTCATCATCTACACGGATCAGGCATCAATTCAACAGATAGAGTTAGATTTAGTGTTGATTATCGTGTTGTTATTCAGAAACCAGGATACACTTATCCAGAAAATATCGACAATAAAGCTACAGGAGATCTTAAAAATTACATGTTGAAGGTATAATATGAAGACTTTAATAATTGGGGGTAATGGTTATATTGGTTCTAATTTAACCATTAGTTGTCATACAAATAATATAAATGTAACAAAATATGGTAGTAGAACTGAAGATTATAACAAACTTAAAAAAGAGTACCTTTCGCAATTTGATTATATTATACTACTAGCAGGTCATTCAAGTGTACAAATGTGTGTAGGAGATATTAAATCTTCCTGGCTTAATAATGTAAGAAATTTTAGCAATCTTGTAGAAAAAACACCAGATAATGTTAAAATTTTTTATGCTAGTAGTGCATCAGTATACGGTAATTCTAACACAAAAATATTTACCGAAGATGATATATGTCTGGATGTTGTAAATAATTATGATATAACAAAAATTACTCTTGATATTATAGCACAGAAGTTTATATCCCAAGGTAGAAAAATAATGGGATTAAGATTTGGCACTGTAAATGGTGATTCATCTGTAATAAGAAGAGATTTAATGATTAATTCAATGGTATATACTGCCATGACAGATAATAAAATTATCATTACTAATAAAAAAATAAATCGACCTATTCTAGCACTAAAAGATTTAACTAGAGCAATTATTCATGTTATTCGTGAAGGCACATTTCAACCTGGCATATATAATCTTGCATCCTTTAACTCTACCGTTGAGGAAATATCATGGAGTGTAGAGAAGCACACGGGGGTAAAAATTATTGATAAAGGTGATATAGAGGGGGTATATAATTTTGCTATTGATGCTACAAAATTTAAATCTGTATTTAACTTTGTCTTTAGTGAAAATATGGAATCAGTGGTACAGGATGTTATTGATTGTTATAAACACAGACTACCAAAGATAGTAGTTAGAAATGAGTATTTTAAATATGATTAATTATGTAACGGTTATCTTTGGAAATTATGACTTGTTAGATGTACAAGTACAAAATTTTAAAAAACGACTTCCAAAAAAAGACTATAGACTTATTGTAATTGATAATACAATTAATAAGGATAAAAAAACAATAATACCAGACAGTATTATTGACGAGTTTGTAATATTTGACAGCGAGCCTACACATGACGGTATATCACATGGTCGAGCAATAGATGAGGGTCTTAGACGCTGTACATCCGATATTGTGTGTGTAATGGATTCTGATCTATTCATTCTTAATGAAAATATCCATGAATATATCTATGCAAAATTTAAAGAAGGTTACAAAGCTGTTGGATGTGAATTTAACGATGGCTGCGGTACCAAATATTGGACAGATCAATTTCCTGATATATGGAAAAATATACCAATATCTTATGGGGGATATTATGATATAAATGTCGCTAGAGCTGGAACATGGGTTGAAACGCTAGAAGATATAGCAATACATAGAAGCACTGGAGAAATTAATACAGGGTGGAGAGTCTCTAAGTATATTAGAGAAAATAAGATAAAAACCATGACTTGGTTAACCGATGCTACTAGCTATGGTAATTGTTTTTTTAGAGATCAAGATACTGTAATGGTAATACATTATACAGCTGGTTCTCACCGTAGACGTACAAATACTAAGATACCGGAAATATATGATATTATTTCTCTAGATTATTCTAATTTCAAAGAACTTAAAACTTGTTTGTGTTGCGATGGTAGAAATTTAGAATCAGTATTAAATCTTAACAATCAACCACTGGCTAATAGTTACCTTAGTTCACTAGACGAAATGGAATATTGTTACCCATTAGGTATAAATTACTGTGTGGATTGTTCGCACATTCAGTTAACGCATGTGGTTAACCCTGATAAATTATTTAAACATTATTTGTATGTAAGCGGTACCACGAGAACCCTTAAAGACTATTTTAATTGGTTTGTAGACTTTACTAAAGAATATACAGACGGTAAAAACGTTTTAGATATTGCATGTAATGATGGGACACAGCTTGATAGTTTTAAAGAAAGAGGATATAATACGTATGGTATTGATCCGGCGAAAAATCTACACGCGCTAAGTTCTGCAAATCATTCTGTAGTGTGTGATTACTTTACTAATGCAAATCAGTTTGACTTAAAGTTTGATATTATTATTGCGCAAAATGTATTCGCACATAATGCTTATCCTAAAGAGTTTTTAGAAATTTGTAAAGAGTTACTAAGTGAAACAGGTGTTATTTTTATTCAAACATCAAGCCGATATGATTCAGCATAATCAGTTTGATACAATATATCATGAACATATTTCTTTCTTTAATACCAAGTCTTTTTGTACACTTGCCAAACGAGCAGGCCTTAATGTCATCGATATAGTACGGACAGAGGTACATGGTAATAGTTCTGTTTATATTCTATCCAAATCTCAACAAGATAGGTCTCAAATTCTCATTGAAGAGTCCTTGCCTGTCACATATCGTAACATGCTTACATATGCTAGCAGTTGCAACAGTATTGCTTCTGATTGTAAAAAACTTATAGAAGACTTACAGCATCAAGGTAAAAAAGTTATAGGGTATGGAGCTGCAGCTAAGGGAAATACCTTTATTAACTTTGCAAAATTTAAACTAGATTATATAGTAGATGATAATCCACTTAAGCAAAATCTCTATAGCCCGGGATCAAAAATACCAATATACTCTCCAGATGTTCTTTTAGATGAGCCGGGTAATTTAGTAGTGGTTCCTCTTGCGTGGAACTTCTTTGACGAAATAAGAGAAAAAGTTCTTAAAAAGAAAAACGATAACGTACAATTTTTAAAATACTTTCCTGAAGTAACATTACATAATGCGTAAAACCATAACGGCTGTTTTCTATAACGAGGAGTATCTATTACCTTGGTGGTTAATGCATCATAAACAATATTTTGATCATGGGGTTTTAATTAACTACGCATCTACGGATAATTCTGTTAGTATTATTAAAGATATCTGTCCAACATGGGAAATAGTAGAGTCAAGAAATAAATTTTTTGGAGCTAAAGAAATAGACGAAGAGGTAATGGATATTGAAACTCGTATAACTGGTTGGAAAATTTGTCTTAACATCACAGAATTTTTAGTAGGAGATTATTCAATATTAGACAACACACCTAAAACCGGACATGTTATTCCGTGCTGTGTTATGGCAGATAATACCCCGGATACCATACCAGAGTATATTATACCTCTAATTAAACAAAAATTTAATGGGATACATTATAATGAAGGTGCATCGAAGATAAGAAGATCGAGATACATACATAACAAAACATATTATATGTACCCGCTAGGTAGACATATCGATCAATCTTTTAGTACAGAGCAGCTTGTTGTGTTATGGTACGGTTATGCTCCATATAATGAACAAACTATTAAAAGAAAATTACAGATACAAAATAGAATACCAGTATCAGACTTTCAGCAAGGTTTTGGTACGCAACATAAAACTAATGAGGATGCTTTAAAAACTATCTATCAAAATTATTTGCCATTCTGCAAAGATCTGTCACAAGAACTTTTTATGAGATAAAAATGCCTAAAATATCTATATGTTGCCCTGTATATACAATGAAAGGAAAAATAGCAGAGAAATTCCTGGTATTGTACTTTAGTAATTTAATAAATCAGACCTTTAAAGATTTTAATGTAATTATATCAGATCAAAGCGATAGTGATAATTTAAAACAGATATGTGATGTGTTCTCTCATGTGCTTGATATTAGGTACCATAAGAATACTAGTGGTGTGAAAAACGCTGCTAATAACGTCAATAATTCCATTAGACATGCAACAGGAGATATTATTAAGCTTCTCTATATGGATGATTTCTTTTTAGATACTCAAGCACTCCATAAAATTAACGACGCGTTTGAAAGTAATAAAAAAGGTAAGTGGTTTATATCCGGGTATGCTGTATGTGATAATGAAAGAAATAGAATAACAAAACGCTTTTTACCGCGTTATAATGAAAAATTCGTAAATGGTGATAATAGTACCGGAAATCCATCTAACTACTCTGTAAGACGGGAATTTGCGTTAGAAATGGATGAAGATCTTCTTTGGTTAGTTGATGGAGAATACTTCTACAGATCTTATTATCATTATGGTGACCCTATTATAATAAATGATATACTGGTGTGTCTAATGGATCGTCCAGATGGTGCATTTCATGATGAGAATATTAAATCTCTAGACGCCAAGGAACGACAATACTGTGTCGATAAATTTAATAAACCTGTTGAACATAGAGTAATAAATGCTGCCTAAACTTATTCATCGTAATTTTAAAAAAAGTAATACTAACTTTTTATTCTTTAATGCAGTAGATGGCTTAACAAATGCCATGATTAGAGATGAAGGGGATTGGGAGGAGCATATTAAAGAGAAGAGTAGAGAGCTTCTTCGAGATATTACTGCACCAGTAGTTTTAGACATTGGCGCAAATTTAGGAGCTTATTGTATTTCTATTGCAAAAGACATACAAGCAAAAAATGGTGTTGTGTATGCATTTGAGCCACAACGAATTATATATTACCAGTTGTGCGCTAATATCGTACTTAACCGGTTAGATAATATTCACGCATTACAACAAGCAGTAGGAAATTATGATGGGTTAATTGACATACCGGAAATTAATTACGAAAATAATCCTAATATTGGTGCTTTTTCTTTCATAAAAGAGTATAGAGATGCCCACGGATTAGACGCATCAATGCTGAACAAGAATACTAAAGTACCAATCATACAGCTTAATAGTCTAGAACTACCGCACCGTGTTGATCTTATTAAAATAGACGTTGAAGGATTTGAAATAAATGTATTAAAAGGTTCAGCTAAATTTCTCAAGCGTAATAATTATCCCCCTATCCTTTTTGAGGTCTGGAATTTTGAATGGTTTAGAGAAGGTAAGGCAGATATTTTTAACTGGCTTATATCCAACGGGTATAAAATTATTTCTCTAAATGGAATAGATCACCTAGCAAAACACCCATAGTTATAAGTAACCGTTGCTTTGAAGGGGGGTATAGTATATAATATGTAATTATGAGGGATTTATTATGAAAATTGGAAGTGAAACTATATTGTTGCTTAAAAACTTTGCATCAATTAATACCAATATTGTGTTTAAGCCTGGAGACTGTGTCAGTACAATCTCTAATGCAAAGAATATATTTGCTAAGGCAACTATAAAAGAGTCAATACCTAATGAGTTTGCCGTATACGATTTAAACTCTATGCTGGCAATGCTTACCCTGATGGATAATCAGGAGGTAGAATTTACTGATAAGTGTTTAAATGTTACAAGCTCGGCTGGTAAGTTTGAGTATTATTATTCAAGCCCAGAGATTGTTACTGCTGCTCCCACCGGTGAGATCGAGCATATTGATGTTTATAAATTTAAACTGACGGCCGAAGATGTACAAATGATTATGAAGGCTGCAGCTATTACTGGTGCTCCTACTGTATCTGTAACTAATAAAAATCAATCGGTTATACTTTCTGTTAGCGATCGTAAGAACGATACTGCTGCTAATTTTAGAAAGTCATTAGGTACATCGTTCGATAATTTCGATGTGTTTATTGCAGTAGAGAATCTTAAGGTAATACCTGATGCATATGATGTATCGGTGGCTAAGACGCCAAACGGCAAGGCCAAGTTTTTGTATTTTAAGCATGAATCAAAACAACTACAGTATTGGATTGCTGCAGAACCAGGTTCTATTGTTTAATTAAAAAGGTTATATTATGACAGACCATTTTCTCTATGTAGAGAAATATCGGCCGAAGAAAATTGATGATTGTATCTTACCAGCAGACTTAAAAGAGTATCTCAGACAAGTTGTTGCGCAAGGGGACATACAGAATATGCTTCTGTGTGGATCAGCTGGTACGGGAAAGACAACTGTTGCTAGAGCGTTATGTGAAGAACTGAACTCAGACTATATTATTATAAACGGGTCTGAAGAATCAGGTATTGATGTATTACGAACTAAGATTAAGCAATTTGCGTCGACTGTGTCTTTTAGTGGTAATACAAAAGTTGTTATTCTCGATGAAGCTGATTATTTAAATCCTAACTCTACGCAGCCTGCTCTTCGTGGATTCATAGAAGAGTTTGCATTAAATTGCAGATTTATATTTACTTGTAATTTTAAAAATAGACTTATACCTCCTCTGCATAGTCGATGTATGGTAATTGAATTTAAAATACCTATT
>Ga0114973_10002032_pt1 | contig 14882 bp, 11 predicted proteins | sample M_140807_MF_Meta_FD_87025 | JGI IMG/M metagenome (GOLD analysis project Ga0114973, IMG submission 87025) | Freshwater microbial communities from Lake Montjoie, Canada to study carbon cycling - M_140807_MF_MetaG | ecosystem: Environmental > Aquatic > Freshwater > Lake | place: Lake Montjoie... | reverse complement strand
CATCGTCACTCCTACCATCTTCGCTCCCGAGGACTTCACCCCACGTAAGGGCGTGATGACTCGCTACGGTAAGAAGATGGTGCGGTCAGATTTTTATGGCACCGTCACTTGTTTGGACATGAATATTATATAGTTGAATGTAATCTAATTTTAAGTAATTAGATCAACTATATAGGTGGCGCCCCCTAAAAAGGGCGCCACTTTTGTTTTACGTGTTATGTAACATTCATATAGATATGAATATAATATAATCATGAAGAACTGCAAAATCTGCGACAAGACGTTCACTCGACTGGCATCGCACGTATCGACTACACATGAAATCTCATATGAGTCATACCTTCTCAAGCATGATTTTGGAGGAGTCAACCCAAAGTGTGAATGCGGATGTGGACTTGATGCGCCGTTCTCAAAATCACAAGGCATGAGGTTCTTGCGATACATTCACGGACATTCAGCAAGAATTGAAGGTCGCCTAACATCTGATTCAAAGGCAAGAATTGGCGAAAAGAATAGAGCTAACTTAAATAAACTACATGAAAATAATCCTGAATTGCGATTTATCAAAAACAAACATCTAAACTCGGGAATCACACCTGAAGTCAGAAAGCGTTCAGCTAAAACAAGTGCCGAGAACTGGCAAAAGCCCGAGTCGGCAGAGAAGAGAAAGCTTCAGACAGAGCGCGCCATCAACCTCCTCGAGCAGGGTAAGATCGGTCCCCAGGCACCCTACAAGACCGAGTGGAAGCTGAACCCATTCACAGGCAAGGAGGAATACATGCACTCCTCCTGGGAGACCCGATTCCTTGACTCCTGCATCGCGCTCTCCATCCCAGTCACCAAGCAGCACGGGATCCGTATCCCTTATGTCGATCCAAACGGAGTCGAGCGCACCTACATCCCAGACTTCATCACACTCGACGGCAAGACGCTGTATGAGGTGAAAGGCTACGCGTCACCTGTCGACCGACAGAAGTGGCGTGCAACAATAACATGGTGCCTCGACAACGACGCGCATCTTGAGGTTGTCAATTACTCCTGAACCCTTATATTTAGACACATGATACTGACATCCTTAAGAAGCTTTATTAGACATGTCTTAAATGAATCATCTGCACTTGACGAGGGTGGCAACGTTGAAGTGGGCGGGAAATCTGCTGAGAAGATCGAAGTTGCACGTGTCGGTCGCGAGAGATTCGTTCAAGACATGCGCCTCTTTTTTAAGAAATTAGACCAGATGTATAGAGAGTACACGGGCAGACAGGGACAGACTGCTCCGCTATATGATCCTGCATCAATCGACACGCTCCTGTCAGGTCCTGGCTTCGGTGGCTCAACCGCTGTCTTCTTCGATCTTGCACAGGGCGATGAGATCTTTGCGACTAAGAAGAAAAAGTTAGGCGACATTGATGTCTACATACCTAGAGAAGCATATGTGAATCTTTTTCACATGTTACGTGAGCTTGAAGGGCAAAAAGTGATCGATCTACCTGAAGGTCGTAGCATTGACTACATTGGACAAATTGATGAAGACGCTGTGGGTAACCAGATCAATTCATTATTTGTTTATAATTTTGACACTCCAGACGGTCAACTTGCACAGATTAATATGCAAATTGACTTTGTCAAAGCACGTTTCACTCAAGAAGGCCTCCCACACTCGTCAATCATTCACTCGCATGGATCTAGCGGAATTGACCTGATGGCGGGTATCAAGGGTTTTGCAAAGAATTATCTAATTGCAGCGCTCACATCAAGAATGACAAGAGTCAAAGGAAAGCTTGCGACACCCAAGTCGACACCCGAAAAAATTACAATATCCAAGTCTATTGACGGTGACGATCTTTCGCTCTACACATTCTCAACGGACTACGGTTTTAGACAAGCAAGAGAAAAATTAGGCGTGAAAGACGAGTATGACGTCTACATCAATATTGCATATTCAGATGATAGAGTGTTAGAAACAGTTCAAGGGTTCAAGATGCTGTTCGGAGTCGAACCTACCAATGAAGAATTCAACCTGTTTCACTCATATCTCGGAACACTTCAGCTTATGCGCAAGTACTTGTTGGACAGGCAAGGTAGCGATAGGCCTCTATATGAGTCAATCTTCTTCAGTATTGTCTACAAGTGTTTCGCAGTTGAAGTCACAGGTGAAGAACCTGACAATATTAGGATTACACTGGCCCAGTCCACTGAGAAAGATAACTTTGATCTTGACCGTGAAGTCAAGACGGCAATGATAAATGCTTTCTATGACGAGTTTCCTGAGCTCTTGGCAAAGAAGCCCGAAGTTGACCAGATGATTGAGCGTTACTACAAGTACCTACCCACTTGGGCCGAAGGATATCGTGCAAGAAAGGAAAAGAAACGCTGACAGTGTTTCTAGAATTCTGTCTGTTGTAATTAAATTTTTCTTATATGGGTTTTATGGGGTGTATAAAAGAAATACAACAGACATGATCTGATTACTTCTCTTGATTTATTCGAAGATAGCCCCTAATTACCATTAGGCTCAATCCAGTGATCACCTGACACCGACAGGGGATTGAAAGCATTCGGAGCAAAGGAGGATCACATGCCCAAGGTAAAGTATACAGCAGCACAAGGTCTCATACAGGAAGCAGGAAGCGGCGTTCAACTCGAGTCATTCCCAACCGTCCCCGTCATAGGAAAGATTGCAACAACGGCAATCGCAGCTCCAGGCGTCTATACATTTACAGCCGGCGCAGTCATGACAGGATCAATGCCAACAGCGGCATCATTTCCTGGCGCCGTCTTCGTCTTCAGAAATGGCGACACTAATGGTAGCGTCCTGACAGGTTCTGCAGAAGCTGCAGGAGTCCAGGTCTTTAAGGCACCTGTAACGGGTTCAGGAACGCAAGCCGTTGGAAGCAAGATCCAGCTTGCTGGAACTCTAGGTGCATCAGTTGTTCTACAGTCAGACGGCAGGAATTTCTGCGTCATCGGCCAGACAGGTCAGATTACATACAGCGGAACCTGATTTAAACACATAAAACCCGCTACACCTGTAGCGGGTTTTATGTTGTTCGATACTTATAATTCAGGATACTGATATGAAACGAGAAGACATGATTAGATTGTTAATTAGAGAAACTATCAAGCATGTAGGTAAAAAGTGGGTCGTCTATCCAAAGAAGGGCGGAAAGCGCCTCGGGACGCACGACTCAGAAGCAGCTGCTAGGCGTCAATTGGCAGCAATCGAGATATCAAAATCTAAGCATGGAAAGAAAGCATAAATCATAATTGTGTTGATACTTATCACTAGGCGGATATATGTCAACATTTGTTCAAACACCAACTCCGACACCCTTCGGAGTTTTCGACTCAGACACATCATTCCAGACAGACGCTGATAAGATGGTCGTGTTCGTCAAGAGAAAGCTAGGTGACGACATCCTTAGCGTAGAATTGACCAAGAAACAGATCTGGGCGAATCTTGAAGAATCTTGCTTTGAATATAGCAATATACTCAACCAGTACCAGGCAAAGTCAACTCTTTTGACATATCTTGGATATACGACCGGCTCACAGACGGGTCTAGAGTCTGTGTTCCCACGTGATAGTCTTGAATATCTTGCAAGATTTGCTGATCCCTATGCATCTGAAGCAGCTGCAGGTGGTTCCTACAATATGTACTCGGGATCAATTGATCTCGTTCCAGGTCAACAAGATTATGACCTGTATGTTGATCTAAAAGACTCAAGTGGATCGCCGCTTTATGACTCTACGATAAACTCAAATCCGAAGACAAAGATGCGCATCATGGAAGTCTTCCACTTTAATCCTCAAGCTGCATACAGGTTCTTTGATACAACATCAGCTATCAATTACCTCAACAATGAATTTTCATTTGAGTCTTTTACGCCTGAGACGATATTTTACGTTCTTCCAGTGTTCGAAGACATTCTGCGTGCAGGACAACTTGACTTATCAAATAGAGTTAGGCGGTCAAATTACTCATACAAGGTTATCGGCACAAAGATTAGAATCTTTCCGACACCTACACAGATTCATTCAACACCTAAAAAGCTGTTTGTCAATGTCAAGTACTGGCAAAATCCTGTCAATCCAAGCTTTCGAGATGATACGATCTACGGAGTAAACAATCTTTCAAATGTTCCGTTTGGAAATCTAAAATATGCAAGAATTAATAGCATGGGTCTTCAGTGGATTCGTCAATATACTCTTGCACTTTCGATGGAACAACTAGGAATGATTAGAAATAAGTTTACAACTGTCCCAATTCCTGGTGGAACTGTCACGCTAAACGGAGGCGATCTTGTTGGCAAAGGAAGAGAAGATAAAAAAGAGCTTGTTACGAAGCTCAAAGAGATGCTTGAGACTTTGACCTATGATAAGTTGATCGAGAACGCCGCAACAAGATCAGAAAATATCATGAAGCAGCTTTCCAAAATACCCGTGCCCAATGGCCGCGCAATAACGACAGGATGAGGTGATTTATGGGAAGACTTTTCCTCTCAGAGCGAGAGATAAATTTCATTAATGATATTGCAAAAGAGCTCGTTAAGGACGTTGTGGGTCAAAAAATCTATTATTACTCAATCAGCAATATTAAATCTGCTGTCCATGACATATATGAAGAATCACCTGACAAGATCTTTGAAAATCCTATCCAGATCGACGCGATGGTCAAGTATTCACCTCAAGATGTAAGGACTAATCGATTCGGTTCAGAAGAATACTACACAATCGAATGCTACCTCCAATCACGCGACCTCCTTGACAAAGGAATTCATGTTCACGAAGGCGATTTCTTTAGCTACGGAGAAACTTTCTTCGAAGTAATCAAAGCACCACGAACTGACGTTATCTACGGACAAATTGAGCACAAGAATTACATTACAATCACAGGTAAGCAGTCAAGAAAAGGTCAATTCGTTTCAAAAGTCTTTGGACCTACCTCAGAAGACTACTCAGACGAAGATGCTGTCCAGGAGACGTTTGTTCAACAACGTGGTTTCGAGAAGAACAAAGAAGGTATCACAGGAGACGTCAGAGCTCTCCAGAAGAATGGCGTCCTTGACGCACCCATCACAGGTCCTGCTGAAGTGTCACCGCTTGGTGATCCTCAAAAAGTGGGATCATCATTCTACGATGAGAGTTGACAATGCCTGAGACTGAAAAAATCAATAAGGGATATGAAGGGTTTAACGTACCTGATGACTTTAGCATACCTCCATGTGGAATTGAAGATGTTGACAGGGCTGTGTTTGAGCTATTTGACAAGCGTCTAGCCTTTGAAGTCAAGGTAAATGAACAGACGACAAAAGTTCCTGTCGTGTTCGCAGCGGGAGAAAGATTCGCACTGACTAAACGCCCCAAACCGATAAGAGATAGAAACAACGCGTTAGTACTTCCTCTCATTGCAATTAAGAGGACCAGCATTGGACATAAAAATGAGGCTGAGGTGGGCGGCACAGCGATATCATTCCGGCAGCCTGCTGATTATGTCATTAGAAAGCGCCTTGATCCTGGTGATAGAGACTTTCAGAACGTTGTTAACAAGTTATCCATCAAAAATCAAGATAACGTCACAGCAAGATCGCACTTTATAGATTCGTCAATAACACCAGGCATGTTTACGCAGCCAGGCACGATCACATCGCGCCGCGCGGGACCAGGCCTTGCCTATGGCTCTGGACGTCTGAACACACCTTTTGACCGAAACAACTTGGGACAGAACATCTTTGAGATTATCACAATACCATACCCACAATTTATCGGTATGACTTACAATATTGTCTTCTGGACTCAATACATGCAACAGATGAATCAATTGATTGAATCAATGATGATGAAGTTTGATGGTCAAGGTCACGAATTCCAGATTACAACAAGCAAGGGATATTTGTTCACAGCATTTGTTCAAGGGCCTTTTAGTAATAACGACAATTTTGATAACTACACAGACGATGAAAGAATCATCAAATACAGCTTTGATATTAAAGTGCCTGCGTATATTCTAGCACCAAGACACCCAGGCCTCGGGTCACCATTTAGAAAGTTTCAATCGGCTCCTGAGGTTGTTTTTGGAATCTATGATACGTCAACACAGATCGCAGAAGAGCCACAAGACCCACATTCAGAAGCGAAAATAAATAGATTCATCCTTACGGACACAGAACACCTAGACAAGAATGGCTATAAACACCTTGAGCGTGGCGAAGATAGAGTAAAAGCCTTGGTCAATACAGGCAAGAGGAACGAGTACCAGAAGATTATATATAGAGATATACGCTCCGGTGAGCAGGTGATTCCAGCACGTAAGGTTACATTCTCGGAGGTTGAGAAGATTTAAGACTTTAATGAAAGTGATGGGATATTTATAACCGAAGTGTGAGTGGAGCAAAAATGGCAGAAATAACCTATCGCTCTCCCGGGTTCTTTGAAAGCGAGATCGACCTATCAGTGACTAATCCGGCAGCAGTCACTGCAACTCCAGCAGGTGTGATAGGTCCAAGCCCAATCGGGCCCGCTTTCGTACCTGTGACAGTGACGTCCTTAAACCAATTCAAAGACAGATTCTTTGGAACCGTCGAGGATAAAAATAATTCCTATTACTCGGCGCAAGAATTCTTTAGAAATGGGCAGGCGCTCACATTCGTAAGGACGCTTGGAGTTGGATCTACAACGAATGCAACCGACATTCTGACAACACAAGCTCAAGGAACAGCACGAGGCGCAGGGTTTGCCATCAAGAGCCCCGCTGCAGCTGCTGATGGTCGTGCAATAGGAACAACGCAGTTCATAGTTGCCAATCACACGGTTCCTGCATCAACAGATCCGTCGTATCCTATCTTTGTAGATAATGACAGCTTCAGCGTCTCGGCCGGCGGCAGTGGGACAGTAAATCTAGTTCGTGGTGTTCTTCTATTCCCAACAGGAACTCGCGGAATGGTCATGAGCTACAATGAGACATACACAGCTGCAAATGTGTCGGATGATATTGCTTCTGTCCAGCCTACATCAACAGCAGCCGACTACAAGATGTTTAAACTTGTCATCTCATCATCGGCTCAGGCATTCGGAACAACTGACGGAGCAACGGGCCTTAAGATCTACACGGCGTCTCTCGATCCTGCAAGTCCAAGTTACATCTCAAAGATTCTCAATACATCTCCCGAGCTCTTTCAAGAAAAGCAGCACCTGCTTTATATGGATTTTGCCGTCGAAGATGAAATTGCTTCGGTATCAACTGCGGCTTCTAGCATTGCAATCCTCTCAGGCTCTGCAAACACATCGTCAACATCGGGTGACCCAACCCAGATCTTCCAGAATGCTTTCGGTAGGTTTGACTCTAGATACACGACGCCTAGAACGACAACGTTCATCTCGCAACCCTTCAGTGGCAAAGAGTACGACCTCTTTTACTTCGAAACAATTGGAGACGGTGCATCTGCAAATAAACAATTCAAGATCTCAATTGCGAATTTAAAGCGATCAACAGACCCAGCTAATCCTTACGGCACTTTCGACATTTTAGTTAGAGACTTCTATGACAATGATAGATCACCCATTGTGCTGGAGCAATACTCAAACTGCACCTTAAATCCAAATGATGCAAACTATGTCGCCAAAGCAATCGGTGACAAGAAAGTTTACTACAATTTTGACACAACTAATCTACAAGATCGTAAGTTTGTATCGTCGGGACAATACAACAACGTTTCAACACGCGTCAGAATTGTCATGAATTCAGATGTGACGAAACGTATTGTGCCTGCCGAATCTTTACCATTTGGATTTGCTGGAATACCCACACTGAAAACTTCAGATGCGCTCACAGACACAGCGCCTGCATCTTTAAGCAGGCGACTTTCTGCAGTTGGAACAACGAATTTGACAGCATCAATCGTCCCACCAGTTCCACTTCGTTATAAAGTGACGACAAATAGCACGACTGCAACACCCACGTTTGCAGGCGATGCGGGAACAGAAGAGACAGCAAACGTGAACCTATACTGGGGCGTCAAGTTTGATCCTATGCCCTCTGTAGCAAGTTCTCTCGGATCTGGTGCATACTTGCAATCAAACGGCGATCCCGGTACATTAAATCCCTTGATTGAGACATTGTCAAAGTTTACAGGAATTACCAAACTTGACACTCTTACGACAGGTTCGGCAGTAAGTGCAATGTGTAATAATAAGTTCACACTTGCAAGAGTTGCTCTGTACAACTCGAAAGGCGGCGGCACTGCGCTTAATGCAGCAGTTAACAACCTTACAGGCACTATCGATCAACATATGCTAAATGCAATTTATGTTAGAAATGGTGTACCAGACGCATCTGATTGCACAATAACAGATGGGTCAATTGCAGGAAGGCTCACACTCGGCAGCTTGGCACTTATTTCATCTTCGTCAATCTTCAATCGATTCTCTCCCTACGTGAAGTTCACCAATATGTTCTACGGCGGATTTGATGGCTTGAACATCCTTGACAAAGATATGTCATTGATGAACGATCGATCGACTTCCTCTGAGATTGGTGGAAAAGCAGTCGCAGGACTTAATATTGGTCTTAACACAGGAGCGAATAGTTTCACTTCAGGGCCAACAAACTCATTGGTGTCATCATACAGGGCGGCCGTTGACATCATGACGAATCCAGGCTCATCGAGAGCAAATGTCTTCTCAATTCCAGGAATTAGAGACACACAGATCGCAGATTACGCGCTTCTTGCAACTAAAAACACAGCAAGATCTCTGTATATCATGGACATACCTGCTTACACGGACGTAGGGACGAGAATCTTTACAACGACAACTTTGCCTGATGTCAATTACACAATTAGGCAATTTGCAGGCCGAAATGTCAATAATAGCTATGGTGCAACTTATTTCCCAGATGTGTCAATAGCAGATGATGGAGTTGCAAACAAGAAGGTTAGAGTCCCCGCTTCGGTCGTAGCGCTTGGCGCTCTCGCGCAGAATGACGCAAAGTCATATCCGTGGTACGCACCTGCTGGCTTTAATAGGACTTCTCTTTCAAGCGTTGCAAATCTTGCAGTTCGGCTTACAAGCGCTGATAGAGACAATCTTTACGATTCAAGAATCAATCCTATAACGGCATTCCCAGGGCTTGGTTACGTGATCTTTGGCCAGAAGACACTGCAAATCGCAAGAACAGCTCTCGATAGAGTCAACGTCAGAAGATTGATGATTGAACTAGCAAGAATTGTTACAGCAATCGGACTCCAGTTCGTCTTCGAACCTAACACACCTGCAACGAGGTCTAGATTCAAGAACCTCATCACACCCCAGCTCGCAACTGTGCAGGCAAATAGCGGAATTGATGGATTCAAGATTATCATGGATGAGACAAATAACACCCAGCAAGACATTGAATCAAATCGTCTAAATGGCAAGATTATTGTTATTCCGACAAAAGCAGTTGAATATATTGCGATTGACTTCATCATAACCAACGCAGGCGTCCAGTTTGTCTGATACATACAATATAAGAGGTTAAGATTATGGCATTACCATATCCAGGCGTAACAATCACTGAGGTGGATAACTCTGCTGTCACGACAAGGAGTACCACGGGCGTGCCCGCAGGCGTGATAGGCACTGCCGCCAAAGGGCCTGCCTACGTTCCTCTCAACTTCAATAGCTATTCATCCTACAGCACAGTCTTTGGAGCGACAGGAAACAGGTTCGGTCCTATAGCGGTAAATCTGTGGCTTAACGGATCTTTGAACTCTAATGCAACTTACCTTAGAGTGCTCGGAATAGGTGATGGTCAGAAGAGAGTTTCTGCAACAGGTGCAGTCAACAGTGCGGGATTCACAGTTGGCGAACAACAGGTCGGTGCTGCAGGAGTTGTTGCCACTAATCCTTACGCCAATGTTGGAGGCCCACTCGGCCGCACATATTTCCTAGGCTGCTACATGTCAGAGTCAGCAGGCTCGACAGTCTTCTCATCAGCAGGCATCCAGGCTTCTTCTACGGCTGTTCCTATAATCAGAGGCGTTATAATGACACCTTCGGGCGTGTCACTGACGCTTTCTGGTAACTCAAATACATCAAATTCACCTGCAACTCTTGCAACAGCAGGTGGCAATGTATCAGGATCTCTCAAGATAAGCGACGCATCTTTTGTAATGTTGCTAAACGGACATGTCAATACTGTTCAATACCCTAATGTCATTACAGCATCACTTAGCACTAATAACCTTGAAAGCTCGTACATTTCTAAGGTGCTTAACAAAGATCCTACTAAGTTCCAGCAAGCAGGACACATGCTATACACATGGTATGATGTCCCTTACTCACTTGCAGAAATAACAGGATCGGGAATTTTAACTCATGCAACAGCGTCAGGAGACCCTAACAAGCAAGACGCAGTATTTATTACATCTTCATCTATTGGCAGAAACACATCTAACGCAACAACACCTAATTTTGAGCAATTCAAAGAAAGGTTCACACACCCAGTTTCTCCGTTCGTTGTCTCACAGAAGTACGGTGGCACAAAATACAACTTATTCAGAGTCCATTCTATCTCTGATGGTCAGGATTCCAATTCAGACTTTACTCCAAATCTAAGCAATAACTACGCAATCACAATCAGCAACATTGTTCCAGCAGACCAGTTCAATGAGTATGCAACATTCGACTTAAACGTCGCTACAATAAATGGCGGAACCGTCGTCAAAGATTTCTACGGACTAACTTTTGATCCTAACTCATCCAACTACATAGCCGCAGTTATTGGTAATCAAAATATCTACTTTGACTTTGATCGTGCTAATGGTAGCCAAAAGATTGTCGTAGATGGAGACTATCCAGTCAATAATGACTACATTAGAATCGAACTCTCTGAAGACCTTGTCAATGGAAACGTCCCTGCCGATGCAATTCCAGCAGGATTTAGGGGCATTGGATACATCTTCACATCGGGAAGCAGCCTATCTACCTTTGGGTCGTCAACAGGCCAGATACGCTCAGGAAAAGAGACGATCCTGCAATCAGCAATAACACCTCCCGTACCTTTCGCACAGACAATTACAAATGGCACATTCCCAACAGCGACGGTAACTGATGGCTTGAATTGGGGGATCAAGTTTAACAAGCAAAGCTTGCCTGACACAAATTATGACTCTTCATTAAACGCTTCGATCGCAAGCTACCTTAGATTCTTCCCTTCTTATGACGTTACTGGTAAGAAATTCTACATTGATAATTCTTCTGATGCAGACACTTTTGGTAATGATCTGTTTACCATTGAAAACATCCAGGTTGTGACAGGCGCAAATGGCGATCCTCCAAGCGATGTTGAGGCAATTCTTTGGGCGTCTGCGTCTTACGTTCGTCAAGGTAACATCACGACCAACGGAGCTAACAAGACACGTGCACTTCAAGTCGATGACTTGAAAGACTTGCACAGCTCAAATCGTCAAAACGTTAGCTTTACTTTCTTCATGCAGGGTGGGTTTGACGGCACAAACATCTTTGACACAGAGAAAGCAAACCTCACCGATCTCGCAGCAATGAGAGAAATCAGTGATGCGACAAACCAAGGCGGAATGAACGGTCCCACAGTTTCAGCCTACAAGAAAGCTGTAGACATCATGGGTAGCACAGCAGATGTTGACATACAGCTGCTTGCAATGCCTGGAATCAGAATTCCACAACTTACGAATTATGCACTATCGGCAGTTGAGAATCGATTTGATGCTTTGTATCTTATGGATATACAGCAAAAGAATAATCTAAATGCTTACGTTACATCAAGCAGTGAAGTCATCTCGACGACATTCACAGTGAATGACTTCCAAGCAAGAGGAATGAATTCTTCATTTGGAGCAGCATACTTCCCAGATGTCTCAATTGAGTCACCTGATGGTACAGGTACGATCACGATTCCTCCTTCAGCAGCAGTCCTATCAGCATACGCAAAGAATGACACTTATGCACCATGGTACGCACCCGCAGGAACGACTCGAGGCGGAATTGCGGCCACAGGCCTCGGTGTCCTCTTAAATGAAGGCTCGTCAGAGCTTGGAACGATCTACAACGCTGACATTAACCCCATCATAACTCTCTCATCAGGTCCGACGGTGGTCTGGGGTCAAAAGACTCTTCTTAGGACGGCATCATCACTCGATAGAGTCAACGTCAGACGTCTGCTCATTGATGTCCGTCGTAGAGTCCGCGCAGTTGCCAATTCGCTCCTATTTGAGCCCAATACACAGGCTACGCTCGCAAGATTCAATTCTTTGGTCAACCCGATCATGCAAGACGTCCAAAACAGGTCAGGTGTGGTTCGTTACAAGGTCGTCATCGACACCTCGACAACAACACAGGCAGACATTGACAATAACACGATTAGAGGAAAGATCTTCCTGCAGCCCGTCAGGACTGCAGAATTTATCTCAATTGATTTCGTTGTTAATGCATCTTCTACAACGTGATAGTTACTTAATAAGGAATACGGAGTAATAAATGGCAGAGACCTTATCAGTCACCGACATGCTTCCAAACAAGTTTGAGCCAAAGAGAAAGCACCGCTGGATCTTTGCCATTGAAGGGATAGACGCATTTTTGATTAGGAAGGCAGCACGCCCAGGATTCACCATGGGCAGCAAAGAAATTCCCTGGATCAACACACAGCGATACATCTCATCAAAGCTTAAGTTTGACACAATGTCTGTTGACCTACACGATCCTATAGCACCCTCGGGCGCACAACAGGTCATGGAGTGGATTCGCACACACCACGAGTCTGTGTCGGGCCGCTCAGGTTATGCAGACTTCTACAAGCGTGACATCCAACTCAAGATGCTTGATCCTATCGGCACCGTTGTCGAACTTTGGGATATCAAGGGTGCGCTCGTTGAAAACGCCAAGTTTGGTGACGTTGACTACGGTGGCGACGACGTCGTGACTGTTAGCTTGACCTTAAGATTTGACAACTGCGTTCTCCAGTTCTGATGCGCACCATCACGCCCGGTATCACACGCCGGGCGTGATTTGTTTAACGTTAGGAGTGCAATGCATAGAATAACGAGTGGAGTATTCTAATGCCAAAGAAGAGCGATGTTGTTTTGAGTCCCAATGAGGCAATGAGCCAGATTCCAAGGTCGAATCCTGTCCAAGATGACTTTGGATGGACGATCCCGGTCGAGGCCGTACCTCTGCCGTCTAACGGCAAGATCTATCCCCAAAATAGTTCACTTCACAATAGAGATCTTGTCCAGATCAAGGCCATGACAGCACAAGAAGAAGACATCCTCATGTCTCGGGCGCTTGTGAAGGATGGGTCTGTCTTAACACACCTTATCAACAGCTGCATGATTGACAAGAGCATTAACGCAAAGGACATGATAAATGGTGATAGAAATGCCCTTCTTGTCGCAATTAGGATAACAGGTTATGGACCTGAGTATCGTGCCGAAGTGTCTTGTCCCACATGCACTACAAAGCAGAGCGCAGTATTCAACCTAGGAGATCTCACAATCAAGAGATTGAACATTAATCCTATTGCTCCGGGCCTGAACCAGTTTGAGTTCTCGCTCCCTGTCTCTGGCAAGCGTGTTGTATTCAAGTTCATGTCAGGTAGAGACGAAGAGGAGCAGACAATCATCACAGAGCGTCGCAAGAAGCTTATGCCCGATGTTCAAGTTGATAACATCGTTACTTCTCGTCTCGAGTTTACGATTGTGTCAATAGACGGAATCACAGATCGCAACAAGATCAACACATTTATCAAGTCTATGCCCGCACTTGACTCCAGAGCACTCAGGTCATACATGAGTGAGAATGAGCCAGGTATTGATATGAATGGCCAGCTCACATGTGTCTCATGTGGTGCTGAGTCTTTGGTGCCTCTTCCCCTCGGACCATCGTTTTTTTGGCCTTGATCTAAGCTATCGAGAGGCTCTTCTAGAACAGTTCTACGTCCTAATGCAAAGGTTGAATGTCAGTTACTCTGACCTCCAGAAGATGCCGGTCAGATACCGGACGTGGTTCATTGAAAGGATTATCAAAGATCAGACACCTAAGACGACGTCAAACATGGGCGGCGTCGAGATCGACGATGACACACCAATCTCACAGGTTCTGGGCAAGAAGAATAGTTAGCATAGTGAGGGCTATCGATGGCAGCGCCTGTTGATCCAAGTACACAAACGGCAGATTATAATGCCCTGTATGATTCTATTGTCAATGTAAACACTGCAACTGACATTTACAAAAACACTCTTACATCATTGGAGAGTTTTTTAAAGCAGCATCAAGTTTCAATTGCAGCAGTCGCTGGTGCAACTGCTGCGTTGGGTGCAGCTCAAGCCTTGTACGGAAATGAAGCATACAAGTCGATTGTCGGCGGAATGCAGAATCTTGCGATGGTTCCTCGACAGCTTGCTGCGGAGATTGCTGGCGGAAATGTTTTGCTCATGGAGCAGGCATCTGCAGACGCACGAGTGATTCAGGCCAGAGCCTATGAGGACCAGCAGCGCCTGAAGGAAACGGTCGATCTTGGATTTGGAGGCCTATCATTACCTATCGCAAGCTACTACGCGAACGCTGCAGAGTTTGGCGCAGCGTACCGCAATACTGCGCTTTCTGAGACCAGAATCTTCAATGCAGCAATGAAAGCACTCGACTCAGAGCGTGGCTTTGAAATTGAGAAGTTTGCTGCCTTTGCAAAAGACGGTCTAGGCGTTCAAACAGCAGCAATGACCAGTCTGTATCAAGAGGAGTTCTCTAAGACGGGTGCAATTACAGGAAAAGCTATCGAAGATTTCTCAGCAGTCATGCTTGCAGCACAAAGAGTCACAGGAGAAAATGTTCGCCAGCTTTCTGAAGACATGCAAAAGATGGTGAACAAT
>Ga0114973_10002029_pt1 | contig 14886 bp, 10 predicted proteins | sample M_140807_MF_Meta_FD_87025 | JGI IMG/M metagenome (GOLD analysis project Ga0114973, IMG submission 87025) | Freshwater microbial communities from Lake Montjoie, Canada to study carbon cycling - M_140807_MF_MetaG | ecosystem: Environmental > Aquatic > Freshwater > Lake | place: Lake Montjoie... | reverse complement strand
TATTGCCATCACCGTAGAGGATAATATTATTACAATCCGTAACGATGGCGAGTCTATTGATGTTGAAAAGCATCCGGAGTACGGTTGCTATATTCCCCAAATGATCTTTGGCGAACTCCTGACTTCTACGAACTACGACAAGAACGAGAAGAAGCTTGTGGGCGGCAAGAACGGTTACGGCGTAAAGCTAGTAAACATCTTCGCTAAAAAGCTGGTTGTAACCGTTGTAGATGGTACTCGCAACTTGAAGTATGTACAAACTTTTGAGGACAATATGTCCAAGATTGGTGAGCCTTCTATTAAGGCGTGTAAGGTCAAGCCTTATGTGGAGATCTCATGGACTCCTGACTTTTCGAGGTTTGGTTGGTCATCGGCAACAATTCCTGCAGGTATTCTTCAGGTCATTGAGCGTCGCGTTTCCGATCTCGCAATGACAGTTGGGAAGGAGGTCAAAGTCACATGGTGCGGCACACATGTTCGGTTCCGCGATTTTACAAGCTACATCTCCTGGTATCTTCCGGAAGATGCAGTTATTGTTGCAGATGTGCCGCAGTTCGGGTGGCAGGTAGCAGCGAGCGACTCGTCCGACAAATTCTTTAGCGTTTCCTTCGTGAACGGTATTTGGACGCGATCGGGCAAGCACGTGGATGAAATTACTAATCAGGTGGTTTCGTACTTTGTAAACCATCTTGAATTGAAGAAGAAGTTGAAAGTCAAACCTTCGCTCGTAAAAGATTCGTTGTCAATCTTCATCAACTGCCTAGTTGAAAATCCAAGCTTTAACAGTCAAACTAAGGAGGTTCTAACTTCCAAGGTATCCTGTAAGCTCTCTGAAGAGTATCTCAAGAAGCTCGTTTCAAAGCTGAATGTTGTGGAGCGAGTTATGGCTCAGCAGGCAGTTAAGGATACGAAGGAAGCATCAAAGACTGACGGAAAGAAGCAGTCGCGAATTACTGGAATCCCTAAGCTCGATGATGCAGTATACGCTGGCACGGCAAAGAGTCATGAGTGTGTGCTGATTCTGACAGAGGGAGATTCAGCCAAGGCGATGGCCCTAAGTGGTCTGTCGCAGGAGCAGCGTAAGTGTTATGGAGTGTTCCCGTTGAAGGGTAAGCTTCTGAATGTAAAAGATACTTCTGCAAAGAAGGTCGAAATGACTGAGGAGATTGCGAATCTCAAGAAGATTGTAGGTTTGGAGTCGGGTAAGAAGTATGCAGACTTAAAGAGTCTGCGCTACGGACGTATCATGATCATGACCGATCAGGATTATGACGGTTCACACATTCGCGGACTTCTTATCAATCTATTCCATGAACTGTGGCACGAACTCATCAAGATGCCTGGTTTCATTACGTACATGGCTACTCCAATCGTGAAGGCTACAAAGGGTAAGGATGTACGGTCGTTCTATACACAGTATGATTACGAGGAGTGGCGAAAGACACCTGCTTCGCGTGGATGGGGTGTGAAGTATTACAAGGGATTGGGTACGTCTACTCGAGACGAAGCTAAGGATTACTTCAAGTCTCTGAATGTGATTCCGTATGCTTTTGCGGACCACAGTGATGAGAAGATTGATTTGGCGTTCAATAAGGCTAAGGCGGATGATCGTAAGGATTGGCTAAAAACTTACAAGCGCGAAGATATCGTGAACTCTGCACCAGGAACCACTCTGAAGTACGAGGATTTCGTGGACAAGGATTTGATTCACTTCTCAAACTACAATTTGGAACGATCGATTCCTAACATCATGGACGGTTTGAAAACTTCTCAGCGCAAGATTCTGTACTCTGCATTCAAGCGTAACCTGAAACATGAGATTCGTGTGGCTCAGTTTGCTGGGTATGTTTCCGAGCATTCAGGATACCATCACGGCGAGGCATCACTGAATGATACGATTGTAGGTATGGCTCAGGACTTTGTGGGTTCCAATAATCTGCCATGGTTTGTGCCGCAGGGACAGTTTGGAACTCGCTTGCAGGGAGGTAAGGATTCTGCTTCTCCTCGTTATATCCACACTTATCTCCAACCTCATGTTCAGCATCTAGTTCCGAGTGACGACTTCCCGTGCCTGAACTATCGCGATGACGATGGTCTGCCAGTCGAGCCGGATTGGTATGCCCCCATTCTTCCGATGCTCCTAGTGAACGGTTCTCGCGGCATTGGTACCGGATACTCTACTTTCATTCCGCAGTTCAATCCTCGTGAGCTAAAAGATGCGATCACGGAGTGGCTCGAGAAGGGAACTGGTTTGAATCGCGAGTTTGCTCCGTACTATTCTAAGTTTAAGGGTAAGATCACTAAGCTAAATAAGACGGATTATGAGGTTAAGGCTAACTATACGGTCACTGGCGAGGCGATTACGATTACCGAGCTACCAATCGAGACATGGACAATGGACTTCCGTGAGAAGCTTGATAAACTACTTGCGGACGGAACGATCAAGGACTATTCCGATACGTCTACAGACACGGATGTATTTGTCACAGTCAAGGGTGGTCTCACAGAGGTGCAGAAACTACTGGTTGACAAGATCAAGCTCACAAACATGCATGCATTCAACTCGAAGTGTGTCATTGAGAAATATGATTCGCCGAATGCCATTCTTAGAGAGTACGTGGGGGTACGACTAGAATTGTATCAGAAGCGACTGGAGTTCATGCTCAAGACACTGCGCGACAAGCTGCCGTATCATGAGAATGTTGTTCGGTTTATTCGTCAGCAGTGTGAGGAGAAACCTCGTCCTGAACTACGTCGCAAGACAGCCGAAGAATGTGAGAAACTTCTTACGGCTGAAAAGTTCGAGAAAATCAAGGATGGATTTGATTACCTCCTCAATCTTCCAATCGCTTCATTGACTCTAAAACATGCCCAAAAGCACGAGAAGGATCTTGCCGATTTGAAAGCTCAAATTGTTGATCTTGAAGGTAAGACTGCCAAATCTTTGTGGCTATCCGATCTAGCAGCACTAAAGTTCTAAAATTAAAATAGTTATAACCAGTCTACAACCCAGTCTTTTTAAGTCTTCATTATGTATGTTATGTATTGACGACCAACATCATTTGTACCAGTCTGAGCTGCAGCGTAATACTGACCAGTTTGCCAAGTATCAGCTCCTACAGTTGTTCCAGTTCCGCTAGCCATTACAGTTGCGATACCACTCATATTAGGAGTTCCATTATTTCCATCACATATTACCCATCCAGCAGGAACGGTTGCTGCGAGACCATACCACATAACAATCGTTCCAGCTGGGATTGTAGTTCCTGCCTGTCCTTGAGGTCCCTGGGGTCCTTGAGGTCCTAACGGTCCCTGTGAACCACTAGGTCCACTTGGTCCTTGAGGTCCAGTTGTGCCAGTGGGTCCTTGAGTTCCGGTAGGTCCTCGGGGTCCAGTAGGTCCCTGACCTGGTGACAAACTAGTTACTACTTGACTTACAGAGTTTCCATCTGTCCAAAACTGAATTTGTCCAGTTGGTCCACCAACTGCTCCTGTAAACCCAGTGTATCCCTGATTAAACCCTGGAACAACAAAGAAGTCAACTAAAAAGTAGTCTGATGCAGGGGTATTCAGAGTTACACCTCCTGGGACTTGAATTGAAAAATTGTAAGGTGTATTATCAGCTACATGTTGATTATCAATGAGAATAGTTGAACTTGTTGCCACACCTGTTACTCCTCCAAGTGTATACACTGAAAGAGTCGCATATAAACCAACAGGAATAATCTGTGATGATGAGGTATCCGGAATGATAAATGAGAATGCTTCAATTGAAAAGTTCCATGAACCTGAAGGAATCAAAGGAACACCTGGATCACCTGGAGTTGTTTGGAATCGTCCTAAGAGCAAAGGACCTGTAGATCCAGCAACCGGATTTATGTAAGAATAATAGCCACGATATCCCGAACCTGGATAATTTGGATTTTCAGGAGCATTATTGATAATAGTATTCATACTAAAAGGACCGGTGTATCCTAGAGCAGGCTGAGTAGATGTAGGATTTTGGGCGTGAAAGAAGTATACTAATCCAGTTGAAAACCCATTTTGTCCTGGAGTTCCCGGTGATCCTGTAACTCCTGTAGGTCCAATTGGTCCTTCAGCACCTGTAGATCCACACGCTACTAATCTTGCCTGTGCAGTATACTGACTCGCCGAAAGAAACGGCATTATGTTTAAACTTAGATTTTCATAATTCTATCTTAACACAAGTAATGGCACAACCTCCAACTTATGTTCAACTTTTGGCAGAAGTTTATGAAGAAAATGCCAAAAGTAACTTAGTTTATCAACAAGAGTTTGAAAATGAGAAGGTTGATCCGTATGAAGATGAGGACTTATCGGAAAATGAGTTAGATGATCGCGATGAATTCAATAAGTTTCATGGTAATCGCGGTAAGCCCGAACACGTTATCAAACCTAAAGCAAAACCCGATATAACTGGCAAGACCAGTTACGGATTTAATAAACATATACGAACTTATGCTATCAATATCGATGGTCGATTTATTGGAGGTGCACTTATTACCAAACCAGCGATATCTTGCGATACTGGAACAATACTAATAGGTGGTCAAAATACAGCTTATTTTGCTTTTATTCCATCGCGACAATATAGCAATATATACTCTATAACACTTTCTTCATTCGAATTTTTCAATAACTTTTATACATTTTCAGCTGCTCGTGGAAATAATACATTTATATTTACCAATTTAGTGACCAATGTATCACATACAATAACTATTACCGATGGAAATTATATAATAGCCGATCCAGCTATTGTAAGTCCCGATGGTCCAAACAATACTCCTCCAACTCTACCGGTATATAATAACCTTTTGTATATTCTCGAGCGCGAAATACAGTTAATTTACAATAATAATTTTAGTATTTCAATTGATGCTGTATCAAATCTAATAACATTTTGGAATTCAAATCCATTATCGTCATTTAATATAACATTTCCTACAACAGTTGATTCTGTATACAAGAATGGAATGGGATACAATCTTGGATTTATTGGAAATTCGTATACATCGAAACCACAATTAGGACCAGGAGATTTACCTTCAAGAAATGAAGGACTTCTATTCCCCCGAATTAATGCAGACACTTTTCCCGATGCAGTTCAAGATACATATGTATACTTACGAATTAACGATTGGTTTCTTGTCAAACATCAAAATGCAGATCAAACTGAATTTGGAGCATTCTTAAAAATACCACTCGATTCTGCAAAAAATACAATTCAGTTCATGAGTTCTACAACCAATACTACAGCTCGGGAATACTTCTTCCAGCAACCAACTAATATTACAAACTTTGAAATACAAATTTTGGATGCTCTTGGAACTACATTAAATATGAACGGATCAACGTTTTCATTAACATTGGAGTTACAAGAAGTATTGCAGTCGGACATTTACGAAAAAATGTTAGAACTCTAAGTATAATATGGACAAGTCAGTGATTGAAAAGATCCAGGATCCTTGGGTCGAGAACCGATACAATTTGACTTCTACTTCTGCTCAGTACCCTGCTCCTCAGCACGGAGGCCGTATTCCTAATGTGCTTGATCCCAGTACTCGCGATTACCCACCAATGACCTACAATACTTACACTGGCGGTACCCCTATTGCCGGCTACACTCCTCGCCAGGATTTAGTTGGTCACATTCATAAACCAACTCCTCTAAACGAAGTATTTTTCAGCCAGGCAAATATTGAAAAGCTTCAGAAAGCTATTCAGGAGCAGGTATATCTCATGAGCGGTCCCAAGAAGTTCATGATTGACCGTCAAAATGATGACGATTTAAAGATCATCATGCGCAGCTATTACCTGTCATTTGCGAAGAATAATCCTCAAACCATTGCAGAGGAACTTGCTGATCTAAATGGTCGTGTAGTAGGATTTGCTTCTGCCCGTGTATACTCCGAGGCTGATTTCTACCAGTTTTATCTAAAGGATCTCCAGGACTTTGCACCACCTATTGCCAACCCAATCAATACTGCTTCATACGGAACACGTACTGGCGAACTCAAGTCGTTTTTTTAACAGTAAAATCATTTAAGGTCTAATCAATGGAAGTTGCTTTATTTAATGGAAAAACATACGGTAAGGAAAATACCCAACTGTATGTTTTTGAAGAAACGTGGGATACATTTCGCCCTATTACTAAGGTAGAATGGAATGGTAAAAAGTTTGCTATTAATGATAGACTGTATAAGCAGAACTTATTTGATACACATTATGGATTTGGAAGTCTTGAAATGAAGAATTATTGTAAGGTTCTTACTGAGAACACTGAATTAAATGGACCCGAATTAGATCCTTTATCGTTTTGGAAATGGTGTGGAACGTGTACTGAGTGGTTTCGTGATCGTCCATGTGTTCTGTCTTCATGTGGAAACCATGATTGGAAGAAGTATGTCGCATATACTGGTTCGCGACCTAAAACACTGCGGCGAGCGCCCTCTTCAAGAATTACAAGGCGTTTAGTGGTTAAAAGACTTAAAATGTAAATGCGCGTAAACATTATTTCAAATTATCGCCCAAAGACAGGTCTTATGCAGGATGTAGGAATCCTGCGCGGGATTCTTGTTGCAGCGTATGGCGAAGACACAAAGATGAATCGTGTTCATCATATGATGCCTGAATGTCCTGAAGCCGAAGTCAATATTTTTCTTGAAGTTATAAATCCGGCACTATTTACATTTGCTGGAAAGAATATTTGGATTCCAAATGCTGAGTGGACTTATCGTACTTGGACAGAGTATATTCCAATGTTAGATGAGATTTGGTGTAAGACTACTGAGTGTACTGATATTTTCAAACAATATAGTTCGAAAGTTCGATACATTGGATGGTCATCTATTGATAAGGTTTGGGATCCTGTCAAACATAAGAAGAATTATCACAAGGCAATTGTGCCAGTAGGAAAGAACATTTTCCGTAACCCAAAGCCTATTCTTCAGGCTTATTTTCGTATTTCTACCACCAATCCAAAGCTTTATTCCCGTCTTCCTGTTTTGAATATCGTATATGATCCATCCGTAGTCCAGTTTCATGTTCCTGAAGAAATCAAGGCTAAGATTCATCTTCGCGATAAGGTTCTTGGTGAGTCCGAGTACGACGATCTTCTTCGTGAATGTGGACTTTGTATCTGTCTTTCAGCATGTGAGGGATTTGGACATGCGGTTAATGAGTGTCTATCTGTAGGATGCAATGTTCTTCTTTCACCTATTCGGCCATTTCTTGAGGATCTTGTTGGACCAGTAGGTGATCTGTCACCACTTGGTCTAAATCCCGGATCATTTTATGGTGAGAAGTCAGATTCAATTGAACAGGTTGAGTGTATTGGTGTCATGGTAGATACGAATGTACATTCAATTATGGATGCTCTAGAAGACTATGTAGATACCGATTTGAAAATTAAGCGTGCCGGTTCAGAGTTTATGCGCCAAGTATATGAAGCTAATCATAAGAAGTGGATCTCCAATTTTAAGGAGTACCTTACTTCCCTGAAATTTGAACCTTATTCTTTAAATGCTACTCTTCCCAAGGAAGCTGATCTTCCCGATATTTCAATTGTCACCATCACCAAAGATCGTCGTAAGTTCATGCCATTAGCCAAGTACTCTTACATGATGCAGTCATACCCTGAAGATAAGCTTGAGTGGGTAATTGTAGATGATGGCGATGATCCAATTGAAGATACGCTTTTTGGTGTTCCAAATGTGAAGTATGTGAAGTGCGAAAAGATGAGTGTGGCAGATAAGCGTAATCTTGGAATCAAGGAGGCGATGTATGATATCGTATGTATGATGGACGATGACGATGTGTATCCTAATAACTCGATCTTACAGCGTGTAGCTATGCTACTAAAGGAACCTGTAAAGCAGTGTGTATTCTCTACCACAATCCCATGCTACGATATTACCAAATATTCTTCGTTTATGAATGTTCCTCCAATTACGTTACCAATGTCTCAGCGAGTATCTGAAGCAACGCTAGGTTTTACGAAGAAGTTTTGGGAAGAGCGACAGTTTCAAAGTGGAGTTCAAATTGCAGAGGCTGACGCATTTATTCGCGGTCGCGAACAGATGTGCCGGGAGATTTCCCCGCAGGAAGTTATTGTAAGTTTAGTGCATCCACTCAATACTTCATCACGTCGCGCACCTGAAATGAAGGAACCTAATGGATGCCATTACGGTTTCAATGAAAAACTTTTTGCCCTAGTTTCAGAACTAGGAACTGATTTAATAGCCAAAGAGCTTGCGTAGACCGGACTTGCGAGCCGTGCGGCGGCGGCGGCCTCCCGTGGCCATCGCCGTCTCCTCACCACCAGCCTTTAGGACAACGCGGCCCTTGGGCTTTAGGCCTAGGTGCTTTAGCGTCTTGCGAATTGTCTTCGCTGAGACCTTGCGGTGGCTCTTGCGGTGGCGGCGGCCGCCAACAGATACGGGGGCTGAGTTTCCGGCAGTTCCGTTTAGTACAGTTGGGTTAGCATATCCCTCGGGCATTTTTATACTTACATTCAGAGAAATTCTTCAAGCCGAGCAAGATTGGCAGGGCTCGACCGTAAATTTTTGGGGGGCTGCGGCGGCCTTTGTACGCAGATAATAACAACCAGTTTTCAGACCCTGCTTCCAAGCGTAAATATGCATAGACGAGATCTTAGCATATGTGGGCTCGACCAGGAATAAGTTGAGGGACTGTGACTGACAAATAAAGGGAGCACGATCGCGAGACATATTAATTAGAGTCTTTTGGGGAATCTCCCATGCAGTCTTATACAGTTCCTTTAGATCATCGGGAATCTCATCAATGTTCTGAATAGACCCATTATTGACCATGATCTGTTCGCGAGTCCATGAGTTCCATAACCTGAGCTTAACTAGATCTTCTACAAGATACTTGTTCACAACCATGAAGTCGCCGGCAAGGACACGTCGAGAGTATAGATTGGACGTGAATGGTTCGAAACATTCGTTATTCCCCAAAATTTGAGAAGTTGAGGCGGTAGGCATTGGAGCTACAAGAAGAGAGTTGCGGATTCCAAATCTCTTCATCTCCTTGCGAAGAGATTCCCACCCTAGACTTGAACTTGGTTGTATATTCCACAAATCAAATTGGAACTTACCCTTTGAAGTTGGAGACCCGGAATATGAAGGATAGTGTCCAGCATTTTCAATGATAGGCATTCCTCGCCAGTATCCTTCAGTAGTCTTCTGTGCCGCAATTTCAATACTGGTTTGACATGCTGCATAATAAATATTTTCAAAGATATCACGATTCAACTGTTGGGCTGCATCTGATGACCACGGGAGTCGCATAAGGGCAAATACATCAGCAAGTCCCTGAACTCCAATTCCAATAGGACGGTTGCGTGCATTGGAGGTACGAGTTTCGGGAGTAGGATAGAAGTTCTTATCAATCACAATATCTAAGTTGCGAGTTAGAATGGCAGTATAGTAACGAAGCTTATCAAAGTTAAACACTCCATTCTCTACAAACTTTGGAAGGGCTAGTGAACCAAGATTACATACTGCTGTTTCAGTAGGAGAAGTGTACTCCATGATCTCAGTACACAGATTGGATGACTTGATAGTTCCCAAATTTTGCTGATTAGACTTGGCGTTGGCTGCATCCTTGTAACACAGGTAAGGATTACCCGTCTGAATTTGGCAGTCTAGAATCATCTGCCAAATCTTTTGGGCAGGCATTGTCTTACGTCCACGACCTTCAGACTCATACTTGGTGTAGAGAGTATCAAACTCTTTCCCCCAAACATTATCCAAACCGGGGCATTCGTTGGGACACATGAGTGTCCAATCGGAATTAGATTCGACTCGGCGCATGAACTCGTCAGGAATCCAAAGACCGTAGAACAGATCACGAGCCCGGTCTTCCTCTGCACCCTGATTCAGCTTTAGACGGAGGAAATCCTCAATATCTGCATGCCACGGTTCCAGGTAAATAGCGAACGAACCATTGCGCTTACCTCCCTGATTTACATACTTAGCAGTATCATTGAACACTTTTAGCATTGGGACAATTCCTGTAGATTCACCGTTAGTTCCACGAATACGAGAGCTACGTGCACGAACATTATGGATAGAAAGACCAATTCCACCGGCCCACTTTGAAATTTGAGCACAATCCCCAAGCGTCTTGTAAATTCCCTGAATGGAATCATCGGACATTTGGAGTAGGAAACATGATGAGAGTTGAGGAGTTAAAGTACCCGAATTGTAAAGGGTAGGAGTTGCATGAATGAAGTATCCTTGAGATAGAGCATCATACGTCTCATGAACACGATAGAAATTGCATCCATGTAGCTGAATTGCGACACGCATCCACATATGTTGAGGTCGCTCGATAACATGACCATCTACTCGTAGAAGGTATCCACGTTCTAGTGTCTTGAAACCAAAGTAATCAAACATATAATCACGAGAATAATCGATCATTTGTTCATATTGCTCCTTGTGCTTGCAGACCAAATCATGGTAGTCATCGGTTACAAGCTGGTTCTTTCCATGATACAGCTTCTCTACACAATCAATCAAAGTTGAGGACGTAATCTTCTGATGGTTATCAATAACAATTCGCGATGCTAGCTTACCATAATTTGGATGGTATCGGGCCTGCATCATCGCACAAGTTTCACCAGCAAACTCATCTAGCTTTGACGTATGCATACCGTCTACAAGCTGATTACATACTTTTTGAGCTACTAGATCGGGATTCACATGCTCAAGACCCTCTGATAGCTTCCTGATGCGCTGTAAGACCTCATCGAAGGATACAGGTACTTGGTCACCGTTACGCTTGATTACGAACATCTTACTCATTTAAAACCACGTTCTAATAAAATCCATTCCCAATTAACAATGGGAAATGTACCTTCGCTTGGCTCAACGCCTGAAGCCCGTAAAGCTACAAAGGCTAAGCTTTCTGAACCCAAGACTCGTTCACGAAGTGTATCCAATTTGGGTGCTGAGCCTGATATATTTGGAAAGTTTCCTAAAGATTATCAGGGCGGTCTAAGGCGCAGCAAGCTTCACCGAAATGTGCATGGACTCAAGCTCACGAATAATAAGACCAAGCGAGTAAGGAGTTTCAAGAACCGTACCCTGAAGGTCCGCCGATGAATCTAGGTATCCGGTTTCAGGCTGAAATAATACTTCGGACTTATCAGAACGATCCATCAAGCTTTCATTCAAAAACTTAGAAACTCCATGCGATAGTAGGCAATCACGCTCCATTTCTCCAATACGTAATCCTCCATCATTAGACCGACCTTCTACGGGCTGATGTGTGAGTAACTTCTTGGGACCAGTAGTACGATAATTGATCTTATCTTCCACCATCTGTTTGATTCGTAAATAGTAGGTTGGACCCATGAATATTTCAGACTCCATCATTTCACCAGTCTGACCGTTGTACATGATCTCATGACCATATGGATGGAGACCTACCTTATCAAGAAGATCACGAACTTCCAGTACACGATTCTTTGTTGAAAAAGCTGTAGCATCTACCAAACATCCTAAATCAAGTCCTAATTTGAGAGCCATAGTTTCAATAAACTGACCAACTGTCATGCGTGAAGGGAAAGCGTGTGGATTCACTACTAAATCAGGACGAATACCGGATGCTGTATACGGCATATCTTCTTCTGCAACACGAAGACCACAAGTACCCTTCTGTCCGTGACGAGCAGCAAACTTATCTCCAATCACAGGAACACGAGACTCGGCAATACGAATCTTCACAGCTCGAAGACCTTCGCGTGTAACATACCTATATACTGAATCAATAACTCCATGCTGTCCACGCTTTGGAGTATAAGACTTATCGCGATAACCAGTTACCTGACCTGATGCATTTGTTACTGGAACTACAATTCCAACTAATACTGTCTTATCATCAATCTCTTTACCCTGAATAATAATACCGTCACCATCAAGTAGATCATAATTATATCCTTCTTTACGCACTACGGTCTCGCGGAAACGAGGATCTCCCCCTACATTTGCCATTTCAGTATGAATCTTGGCAGCTGGATTTGTCATTTCCTCTTCAACTTCGTAAGAGTGATAGTACGTTGTCTGAAACATACCGCGTTTCAGTGCACCTTCGTTAATCAAAATAGAGTCTTCCTGATTGTATCCGGAATATACTGAAAGAGCTACAATTACATTCACACCATAACCAATGCATCCATTCTTTCCTAAAACAGCAGACGTAGTCCAAGTTTCAGCAAGTGGGCGCTGAGCATAATTTAACCAAGTAGCAATCGTATCGAAACGTTTGTTAAAGGCCGTATTGAACCATGAAGAAGCTTGCTTTGCCTGCTGGCAGCTGAAAGCATTACGTGTAGCTGGGTCATGATCACTGTATGGAAGAATGCTACCAGTAGCTGAGAGAATTACAGTTGGATGAATCTCGGAAGGACGCGTAGGTGAGAATGCTTCCATATTAATACGTAAACTTTCAGTCTCTTGAGCATCAATGTAATCAATAAGTTTTAAGTCCATATCTTCCCAACTCTTAATACGGTTCACGGCTTCGGGTTTTACACCTTCACGATATACTGGACGAGAAGGGCGACCAGCATCTGTGAATACAATGTACTCATTATCAATACGATTCCAACATAAGCTCACGAACTTACTAATCTTACGTAATCGCCGCTTCTCTAAAAGTTCAGAATGATAAGTTTCAGCATTATCTGAAAATACACCTACTAAATCTGAATTTATGAATATCTTTGTCCAAGTTGGGTTCCAAGTAGATGGATGAATTGTAATAATTGGAATGAACTTTGGGAACTTTGAAATTATAGCATAAACTTCAGAAGGAGGTGAAGCAGTTGAAATAGCACATAATAGTGTCAATGATTTTGTTAAACCGATACCTCCACCATCAGGATTATCTACGGGACACAGCATTCCCCAAGAACTTCCGTGGATACGACGAGGTTCTACAATCTTACTTCCCTTATCCATAGCAACATTCACTCGACGAAGGTGAGCAGTTGTTCCAATATATCCTAAGCGAGTAAGTTCCTGGGACACACCATCCATTCCTCCCCACTTTCCCTTGAACGATTTTTCAATAGAGTTCATGAAAGAATAGTGTTTCCAGTAAAATCCATCAATATTCTCAATAGTCACAAGTTCCTTGAACTTCATTCCGGCATACTCCTTCTGCTGGAAATGGATACGAACATCAAGTTGCTGCATCATATTTTTAGATACTTCCTTATACACTGACCGAAACTGTTGGAAGACTAGATCTCCTGAGGCATCTAGACGTTTGTAACGGTAATGATCACGATCACTTTTATTCTTGATTCCCAATGCTACACCCATTGCCATGCGAGTCATTAGGCCAAGTAAGTAAGCTTTACGACGGTAAAGAGCTGGAGCAGACTCTCCTTCGCGACGAGTACAGTGTGGGAACATTTCTAAATACAGATTCATGTAGACACCACCATTGGTACGAGTACGATGCTGGCGACGTAGAACTAGCAAATTTGGATCCTGATTCTGATCTGTCTCCTTTTTCATTTCAGTTGAAAGAAATGCATCATGAGATAGAACTAACTCTGTGAACAACTCGTCATAAACAGAACGAGAATCTTCGGGAATACCTGCTAGAATAGTATCATAAATATCCTGGTCGTTTGTGAGTCCAAGAGCATAGAATACACTAATTAAAGGAATAGGCTGAGTGAATCCAGGGAGAGTAACGAGTGCTAATCGTTTCTTGGAAAATGAAGCTAAGTCTTCAGTTTTGGAAATAATATCAGGATCATCGGGCTTATCGTTTTTTGGTGGAATTACAATGAAGTGAGAGTAAGGACCACGAGTTCCATCTTCGGATATTGATCGCATAGCGGAAATGTATTCAAACTTTTCAGCCTTTGTTGCACCCGCAATCTTAATCGCCGACTCCTTTTCAACTAATCCACGAGATCCTTCATCAGCTGACTGAGATGCACGCTTTGAAGCATAAAATAGGTTATCTGCAAGTTTCTCCTGAGTCAAAAGAACCTTCTCGGCTCCCGAAATCACAAAATATCCACCAAGCTCAAACTTACACTCTCCGGCATCGTAAAGTTCAGTACCATTCATCGTAGAAAGGTAACATAGTGAACTCTTCAGCATAAGTGGAAGCTTGGCTATCCGAACATTCTCAAATGTTCGAGTTTCAGAATCTTTACCTACAGTGTACTCAATATCAAATGTTCCGCGAATATCGAAGGCATAAGTAGTATTATCTAGACGGCATGAATGAGGAAGTACGGCCTTATTATCGTCGTCCACGGGGGGCAAGTAATTGATTTTGCTACCGTCCTTACCACCCACATAAACCTTGATAGTTCGATCATCTGCCAAAGTGAGCTGTAGAGGATTGGAACCCTTAATGAAATTAGGAATCTTTGTCTTCAACATATCGGCATATGAATCCAAATGGTGTCTAACTAGAGGGTTTGGGGTGTCTTCAAAATATGTATTAAAAACATGTCTCGCGACCTCCATTACTTTCCTTGTAGAAAAACAAGAATGAGTTATTCCGACTTAGCTACAGCTGTTATTGCAACAGTTGTTTTCACTGTTGCGTTTTTAGCAGTCTACAAGTACGTTATTAACCCACAGATGGTTGTCAATTTAACCAAGTCGCAGTGTCCTGATCGGTGGACGTATAATGCGGCTACTAAAAAGTGTGAACCAAACTATGATACTCATTGCACCCCATTTGATCCCGATGCGCCAACATTAGAGAGTGCGGAGGCAAAATGTAATGTAGCTCAGTCTTGTGGATCATTTTGGACTGGATATTGCCCTTAAATGCGCATACCGAGAATCGAAC
>Ga0114973_10002027_pt1 | contig 14889 bp, 18 predicted proteins | sample M_140807_MF_Meta_FD_87025 | JGI IMG/M metagenome (GOLD analysis project Ga0114973, IMG submission 87025) | Freshwater microbial communities from Lake Montjoie, Canada to study carbon cycling - M_140807_MF_MetaG | ecosystem: Environmental > Aquatic > Freshwater > Lake | place: Lake Montjoie... | reverse complement strand
GTCGGAGTCGGAGTCGGAGTCGGAGTCGGAGTCGGAGTCGGAGTCGGAGTCGGAGTCGGAGTCGGAGTCGGAGTCGAAGTCGAAGTCGAAGTCGAAGTCGAAGTCGAAGTCGAAGTCGTAGTCGAAGTCGTGCTCTTGCTGGTGCTCTTGCTGCTACTGGAACTTGTACTTGTGCGTGAGCAACTTCTACCTATTTTAAATTTACAAGACCAATTATTGTACCATACAATAAACGATAAAAATATAGATAAGAAACATGTAAAAATAAGTATTATAATTATTGAGTTATCATCTTCCATTAATATTATAGAGTATATAAAAATGTTCGACTGGCTAGACTCAGAACTTGCCGAGTTTAATGAAAATGATGAAATATTACGAGTGTTTACACGTCCCAACGACATGTCCAAGGCTAAATATCGCTTTGTATGTCAATCTGTTCTTGATGCCCAGGATGACGTTTGGGAACAGGCTATCGTACAGTGGAACAGTTTCTCAAATCACAAAAAAGAAATTATGGAAAAGAAGATTCAAATGGAGTTTCAGAATTTTATAGATATTCGTGAAGGGTTGCTTGCGACCATTAACGACTACCAGGGTTTCATATTTATAAAAAGTCAGTTTGCAGATGCGATCCGTTCTGTAGAATTCAAATAGTCGTATGTACCAATGGAGACGACACGGCTTGTCGTTGCGGATTCAAAAGACCGTGACACTTCCCTTTATCCAAACGGTAATACATTCGTGCTTCATCTCACAACTCCAATAAAGAACGTATCTAGAGTAGACCTGGTCAGCGCTCGCGTTCCAAACACTATGTATAACCTGACCACCTCATCAAATGTAATGTCCGTTGGAACTTCAAATGTTTCTCTCCCTCCTGGGTTCTATTATGCAGGAGGTATTGCGGCGGCCATAACAAATACAGGTCTTGTAACAGTATGTTATCTCGTCGACGAAGGCCACTTTATTTTTTCAAACCCTACGCCACCTTTTAATTTGCAAATTAGATCAAGTGAACTTGCTAAAATTGTAGGTCTCGACCAAAATTTTGTATATACAGGAACTCTGGCCACGTCTATAGACCCTACATTTGCCGGAAGTTATATTATTCGTTCAAACAAAATTGTAAATTTATCTATAAATGAATTCATCTATTTAGACATTGATGAATTACGAACACCCAACCATGTATCAACTGGAAAGATTGTTGGTTCAACAGGGACAGTCTCAGGTGCGAATGCAGGGCGATCATTTGCGCCTATTGTTATGGATGTAACTTCAGCATGTATGAAAAACTTTCACGAGTCCAAGGATTATAAAATTTCAGTTGAATATCCTGAGCCTATAGGTGTTCTTTCCCGTCTGACAATACGATGGTTCGACAAAAACGGGTCCCTGATGGACTTTAGGGGTTTAGATACAAATTCGTTTATATTACGTATATATGTTATTGAAGAGGAGCGTTCTCTTCCACCTCCACCACCTTTGCACGATGTGGAGCTGAAACGCATAATTGAAGCAATGACAATGCTTCCTGAAAAACCTCCTCCGCCAAAAAAGCAGAAGATTCCATGGGTTCTTATTATGTTGGCTCTTATTTTAGGAGTTATAGTATATTTTAACGTGTTACCGCGTACATCGGCTCCCCCTGCCGTATCTTGATATTCTTAGCAACGGAGCTAATGAACATGTAAACGATTACAGATAGAAGCGTCGTGAAAAGTGCAGATATAACATAGTACTGACCACCGTTCTTGCTTACGTGAACCACCTGAGCGATGATCCACCGGACAACATCCATCCAAGCTATCGCGCTGGCGAATGCAAAACCGCCAACGATGGAATTTAGAGACATGGTCTCGAGCTGAAGACCAACACTTGATATAAGACCCGCCATTTTAATTATTGCACAGGAAAAAATCTGTCGTCGCGAAAATCCCATCCTTTGGGCTGGTTATCCTCATCCTCGCTCTCGTATTCCTCCTCGAGAACAATGCTTGTATACCTAGGCCTAGTCGGCTGGTATTCTTCATCTTCCTCCTCAGATTCAATCTCAAATATTCGGACTTGGGTCATCCTCTAGTTGCTTATCTATAGCTTTTTTCAGCATTATTTCAGCAGGTGATTCAGGGACCCACGCGCTCCATGTACCCGCACAATCGTTCATCTGAGTTGCTATGTCGTCATCTCCTTCGTACTTTGCCCACTCGCACTCCTCTTCGTCCTCCTCTTCGTCAGAATCAGAGCCTTCATAAATCTCTGGGTAAAGTGAACCCAACTGCTTTCCAAGTACGTTTCGGGCCGAGAACATGAGACCCATCCTCATGTCCTGAGCCACAACAACGTCACGACCACACGCCTTGGCATAGTGAGCCGCAAGAACCGTCGCCGACTCAAGTACAGGAAGTATAATATTCATCGCACTTCCTTCGAAATCCATTATGACTCATAGTTAGAAAACAAGACCTCAGTATTACCGCGTTCAAAAATTACAAAATTATAAGCAAGAGCATATATCCTGATGTATAAATTTGAATTACTCACAAGATTGAATTTGAAATTTTGATTATTTATTCTTGAAAAATTCAAATGACCGGTTGGTACATCAGATTGAGGGTCTAGACTGAATGAATACATGTAAAATGTACGGTCTGGCATGCGAGTATGAAATTCAAGAGGTTGAATTACTCGGAGAAATGCGTCGGTTCCTATTGTGGATGGAAGTTGTGTAACGTTATTGAGTTCTATTGACATATCCACAATACTATTGTAGTTGTACCCGAGAGCAGAATCTGCCTGAACAACTATGAATAGTTCCTTGACTGGGTTTGCAAATTGCGTCTTGCATGATACCGTGACTGTTCCAAGAGGAACAAAAAACTCTTCACGCTGACAGTGTTCATTCAAGTAAATTTGTTTTGTATTCTTGATGTAATCACGCTCGGGGTCATCAAGATATACATACTCAACATACAATGAACTATTAAACGGAACAGCAACTTGCACGTCTGGACAAAACGTGCTTGCCGGGTTAAACCCAATACGAACTATGATAGGGTCTTTAATTGCACATGCTGGTATTCCTTTTTTAAGTATGAAGAATGGCAAATCAATAGTATAAGTTGTAAGCCCTCCTGTAGTTACATTTGAAAGGTTCTTGCCCGTGAGCTTAGATAGTGCCTTTTGCTTCGTCGCCGGAATCTCAATATCATTCTTCATCTCGATGAATTCACCCCACGTTCTGTCAACCAATTGCGAACCTATATACAAGTCTGCAAAGTTAACCATGAGTGTTCCCGCCGAGTCAAGAATATTCGAGGTTCCAAAAACTCCTGGGTTTTGAATTTTCAGGTAAATTTTTGATATTAAATCACCTGAACGAGGAAGCTCAACAAATGTTTCACCTCCAAAATACTGTATATCTGTATTAAATATAACTTCATCGATGCGAGTTGTGAACCGCGTCTTGCGTTTATACTGCTCTGTAAAGTATGTGACTTCGGCGTCCTGACTCAAAAAGACATCCTCCTGACCAAGGGTAGCAAGGGCGGTACGACCTGCCATTCTGCAATCTACTGCGAAATAAACATGAGCCCTCCGAGCCCATCGGCAACCCGTAGCACGTTTTTACTGACTGTTAATATACGAAGTGTCTTTGCAGGATAATATCCATCTGTCCGTGATATGTTGAGATTTAGAAGAACCTGCCTGAGCCGACTGAAGTTTATTGGACTCTTGAAAGTTTTCATATAGAAATTTCTTGTTGGGAAATTTATAAAATTATCAAATGGTTCAATGACCCCGAGCTGTGTTACATCGGTTATACGGTTCGTGAGAATCTCTTCACCATTGAAACTTATTCCTAAATTTGAAAGACCATCATTTGAATAATCATACGGAACAGAACCATCAACCTGAATCACAAAGAAAAGAGCTGTTACAGGGTTGTCGAATGACACTGGGAAAACACCTTGTTTAAAACCAGGTTCCAAACCTATAGAGTGATATTGAAACTGTTCTATGACATATTCAAGTTTCGTATTGCTTAGCCATGTTATTTCTGGTTGGGCAAGATATACATATTCTACAATTAAAGATGCCTGAACAGGGTTCGGTGCGGTTATAATTGCTGTCAAGTCTTGAAGTGTTTTGAATGTTATCCATATTTCCACATCCTGTCTATTGATAATTGATATTGGTAAATATGAACCAGAATTTCCATAATAGTAAAATGGTAAATTTACGTAATAATCTCTTCCCGAAGCAATTGTTGTGTCGTACTTGCCCGTGAGAAGTTTAAGAGCCGGTTGGTTCTCGTAAGGAACGTTCAGATCGTTCCAGAGTTCGATTGCTTCACCCGTGAGCGTCTCTATGGTCTGTCCTCCAATTTTGAGTTCGGCTGTTTGTATTGCCCATGTTCCCACAGAATCATAGTAGTGGTACTGTGAGTAGTCAACGGGAAGTACTCCGGAAGTTATGGGATAGACCCACACGAAAGCACCGGGTGCGAAACTTGCTCCTGCATGACCTATAGAGACTGGGTAGGTCATTGGAGCCGAGTCGACCCGTATTGGAATATTCTGAGTATATGAACCACCGGTCGTTCTAAATCCTTCGTTTCCAGTCCCATATACATTGCTCAACTGATTCACAAAATCAAACTTTTGAACTAAATTATAATGTGTAAAATAGAGCGCTCCATCTTTCAATATCATATCCCTTGCATATAAACCTACAGGGTTTTCAGGGTTTTGGAAAAATCCTCCGCGAGACCCGTCATATGTAGTTGTTCCTCCCGTGACTATATCTACACGTCTTAATCTTCCATTATCTGATACGTAAATATAAACGTCTGATGCAACCATTGCTGTTATATAGGTGAAACGAGTCGTAGAACCGGTTAAGCCGTCGTAAACCCCAGATTCATAAACACCAGATATAGTTGTAATATTTCCGTTATCTGAATTTAAACTTACTATCCATGTACCCAACGCCCCATATAATGCTCCAGTAGAAGGGTTAACTGTCAAAGCTGTAATTCCGTGATAAGGATCCCCTGCATTTGTGGCAAATCCTATATTATTGTAAAATGTCTCAACTACTAGCCCGTAGGAATTCCAAGAACATCTACGTATAGTAGTATTATCATACCCACCATCTTGAATGTAAACATATGAACCATACGTTTTTATACTTATGATACTTGTAAACGTTGCATCAAAACCAGAACCATCACCTTGAGTGCCGCCACCCGCTACAGTTCTTACAAATTGCCCGGGATATACGACGCGTAATATAGCACCCTGATCATCGCCAAAATATAGCCAATCTTGTGAGTCTATTGCCATCCCCGAAATTGCTGCACATTGACAAGACAGACCAGTTCCATTCACTGCACCACTAGGAAGGGGAACTCCCACATATATTGAACTATTTTTTAATATAACTAGGCCCAAATCTTGAAAATATAAATCTTTATTAGAATCCATTGCTATATCAGTTCCAAGATCACCAAAAATAGTATCTTGAAAATTTACATTTGTATATGTATTTAAATTATTGATATTTACGTTCACATTTGAAACGCCCGGAACGAACGTAAAACCGTCCGGAATTGTGTAGAGATTCGATGTATTATATGTAGCTTGTCCGGCACTAAGATCTTTAAAAACGTTTACTCCAAATTTGTATCCACCTGTCATATTTATATAACTTATGTCAAAGCCAAGGGATCCCATGTTGGGGTCTCCACCAGATCCACCTATATTACTTGACCACTGCCCCCCTTCAACTCGAACCCATAACTTCATAGAAATTGTATCTACCGCGATGTCTATAACATTACTTGACTGCATTTCCGGGCATGTGACGTCTTTGTCAATTTGTGAAAGTACAACTCCGTTTTCATAATATCCAAAGCTATTACTATCAAGTCCTAAAGGTTGTGTTGTATCCATAATTAAGTTTCCTATACCAACCGAAGTCACTTGACCTTGAGATACTGTATCGAGTGTTACACTGAACATGAGTTTTGTACCAGTTTGGAAAGTGTTCGCAAGTAACATTGTTGGATAGTTTCCTCCGACACTCGTTACTGTTAGGTCTCCATTACTCAATACCATCTCAATATCTTGCAAACTACCATAGTATGAGACTGGCGGAATTGCTAGAACGGGGTCCCACGCGGTTGAAGAATTAGTATTAACAATAGGAAGATATGTAGTCATCATATAGGTTCCAACATTATTGAAAGTTATGGTATTAGCAACAACCGCTATCATATTTTCAACTCCATGATTTATAAAATTACTTGAAAACTTCAATGGTGCTGTTATCACATTACTTGGTTGAAATAGAATACCATTATCGGGAAGAATAAAACTACCACTCGGGGAACTAGTAGTAAGTCCGAGAGAAGTAATAGATATAAAAGATGTTGATAAATCAATTGATCCATTTACTCCATTTACAGTATTTAATATAAATACCAAAAACAAAGGCGGGCTTTCAATTACCAAAGGGATACAAAATTCTGAAATTCTCGAAGGTTGTTGAGAAAAATCATATGTTAGTAGGGTAGTTCCTTGATCTTCTCCATTTTTAATCTCTATAGAATTTATAATACATGTTGTAGTTGTATTTAAAATTCCAGAGACTAGATATGAACCGGTGTTATTAAAAGCAATGATTGTTGGTGCGATTGCCATGTTAATGTTACCATTCGTTCCAAAATTACTAATTTCAAGAGGTTGGCCAGATGTAAATTCTACAGTTGAAGTATTTGAATATGGAGGATTAGGTCCGAAATATGAATCGATTGGCTGTATAGAAATATAAGAACCAGGTTCTAGTTCACCATTTATAAAAAAGTACCAATTCTGCGTAATATCTATTGAAGTTATTGGTTGAGAAAATACGAGAAGTGGGTTCGAAGATAATTGTGAAACTGCTGACCAGAAATTCGTTGTATTTGGTGGTCCATCGTTTGCGTCTGAACCAAACTGAATTGTACCTTTAAAACTCGCGCGAATCATATAGTTCCCGGGAACAGTTATGTTTATTCTCCCCCCATTTGTTATCACATAACGCGATGGCGAATCCTCATTCGTCCATGTAGAATTTACACCATTTTTATCTGAAAAATTTATATAACCTGTAGCTGTTAGTGAAGTATTTAATTTTAGGAAAAGTCCCTGACATGTATTAACAGGTTCTCCTATAGTTCTGGACCATCCTGCCTGTTCGAGTGTAAAATCTGGTGTTACTAACCCATCGACCGGAAGATAATACAAACTGGTTGCATCTTCATATGCGGCGTTTTTAGGATCAAACCCCCAGAAAATTCCACTCGCCGTCAAACCTGTTAAAGGGTCAAATTTATTTACTGCTAAATAACTTTGAACATAAAAAATAAACTTATTTTGGTTCTGATCGTAGTAAACAGCACCACCACTATTCCATGTTATAGAATTATTTGTCGAATAATACTGCTGAGATGCCGGTTGAATAGTTTGATAGTAAGATTCATCTGCAATATAGCTTGCGTATGATACTGTTCCGCCTATATTAAGCCAAAACCAGTCTTGCCCATATTCTGCCAGTGGTGGCAGGTTGAGTTTGAGTGTCGTCGCTCGCACGAGGTCGCCCTTGACTGGAATTCGAACGATGTTGTTCTGGCCCATCTCTATTCCAGAACCAAGAAACGGAATCTCGAACGATTCAAGAACAAATGGCGTGTGTCTCTTGTAGACGCTCGCAAAGTAGGTTAGCGTTGGGGTTCCTGTTAGATACACATCCTGCTGCCCAAGTGCCGCCAACTGGATGAAACCAGATGACATATCTAATAGTTGCAAAGAGTTTTGTCAGAGTGCGCCCCGCGCACCCGCAGTTTTTATTGGGAGAATATAGGAATGACCTTGAACCTCAGGAAGTTTGATCCGAGCAGCATGGGCGATGACAAGGTCTGTATTTTTATAGGAAAGCGTGGAACGGGCAAGTCCACGCTTGTAACAGATATTCTGTGGTACAAAAAACACCTTCCGGCTGGAATCGCAATGTCCGGAACAGAAGATGGCAACGGTTGGTACAAGCAATTTATCCCTGATATATTTGTGTATTCCGACTACAACCTGGGCGCTCTTGAGAAACTGATCGAGCGTCAAAAGAAGCTAACACAGCAGGGACGGGCGAGTCCCGTGTTTGTGCTCATGGATGACTGTATGTATGATAAATCTTTTATGAGAGACGTGGCGGTTCGTCAGCTCTTTATGAATGGCAGGCATTGGAAGGTGTTTTTCATGATGACGACCCAGTATGTCATGGACATGACGCCTATGATTCGAACAAATGTAGACTACGTTTTTGCCCTACGCGACAACGTACGGCAGAATCGTGAGAATCTATTCAAAGCTTTTTTTGGGGTTTTTCCAAATTATGACACGTTTTCACAGGTTATGGATTCTTGTACCGAAAACTATGAGTGCCTGGTACTTGATAACACATCAAAATCTAATAAGATTACAGACTGTGTGTTCTGGTACAAGGCTCCAATTCGCAAAAACTTTCGAGTAGGGTCTCCGGAATTCTGGCAGTACCACCAGAAGAACTACAACCCCAGACACGTAACTCAACGCCAGGCAGATCCAACCGTGAAGCGTCGTGGGGGAATCGTTGTTGTTAAAAAGAGGGATGCGTAACTCTTGGGTTTGAAAATTCGCGACACTTATCAATGGAGACGTACGACCCATCAAGTGAATCTACACCCATAACTCTAATTGAAGAGCCCACACCCGAACAAAAGAAAGCTGGAGTTCCAACTGGGCTTTTGCACCTAGAAAAAAAGGTTGACCAAGATCAAATGGCGGACTTCTCCAGTCCTATTGAGGAAGTTATGCCCGGTCCAGGCCAAATGCTTCAAAACGAGGTTATGGGCCCTCCCGTCCAGATGCTTCCAGGAAATATCCCAACACCCCGCACGTCTAAAAAGAAGGCGGCGAGCCAGAACCCACTAGGTCTCACTGACGAGCAGTTTACAGCTGTTCTGGCAGGTGTTGCGGCGATCGTAGCATATTCCCCCCAGGTTCAGGGAAAGCTCAGCACTATGGTTCCCAAATTTTTGAACGAGTCTGGAAAACAGAGCCTAACAGGCATGGTTGTAACGGCACTTGTCGCTGCAATTGTGTTTTATTTCGCAAAGCAGTTCATCAAGGATCGTGTATAGAATCTCCACAGTAATTTCTGTTCGCACCCTTGACATAAATACCATTGCTTATCGCAAGTTCTTTAATCTTTTTGAAATTTTCCCAGAATCCATTTGAATGATCGTATTCACTTACACTCATGTGCGCAAGTTCATGCAGAAGCACGTAGGTTGCTGAATTTACATCGTCTCCCGCCAGGCAGATGTAAATTTCATACCCCTTATTGACGTTGGAGCCTATGACACCATCACGTTTTCCATACATACCTGTTATAATTGCAGGCTTTAGAACTGGTTTCCATATCGGGTCTCCAGTCGCCCTGAGGACATCGAGCATAGACCAGTACTTAATTTTTAGTCTCTCAAGCATTTCACATTTTGTGTTAAGCATGCAAATTATCCATGGAATCAAAATCAATATTAGGAACCACATTCATATTATTACGAAAGACAAATTTTGTATACATGTCTGAAATCATTCCTGTAGGATTTAAGATCATTGGTTCCCATGAAATTAATGTAATTTTCAATTTTAATAATTCTAAAATTAAAAATTCTCCATCCATGACTGGTTCTGTTTTAAATTCTCCACCATAGAATGGTCCATCTACTAATTTTACCCTTGCGTGATCCGAAAAATTTTCAATTATATTTCCAAGAGAATCTTTAAAAATTCCTGATGGGTGACACATTGTTTCAATTCTGAATTTCTCAGGTGCTATTCCAATGAGAAGACCACCTGGTTTTAGTGCCCGAGAAATTCCTAAAATTGATTCATTAAAATCTGAAAATATATATTGTAATGAAAAATTATAGCAAATAACATCCCAAGGCTCTTTCATGACTTTGACTGCTTGTCTAATATCCCCAACCCCCAAGAAACGGACATCAAGCCCCATTTGTTTTGCCCTTTTCTGAGCTTCTTGAATAGATGATGCGTCTGGGTCTATCGCATCGACACGTGCTTTGACCGCGTTCCATTTCTGCAGATCGCCGCCTCTTCCACAACCACAGTCAAGTACACGTGAATGAGCTGGAACCCATTTTGATATTAAATCTCTTTTGCACTTATTGTGCAATTTGCGGAGTTGTTCCATTGGCTTAAAAGAAAAGAGCGCCAACTTTTTATATGGCTACTCTAGAGGCAGACCTGACCTGCATTCCTGGTCAGTATTTTGCTTGCATCTCGCTGGTTGGTCCTGACCTTCCACAGAAGAATGACAAGTTTGGGCTCAAGATTCGCGGGTGCTTCTCAACGCGCGATGATGCGGCCACTCATGCCAAGCGTCTGCAGCGTGAGGATGCCACTTTCGACATTTATGTGGTAGACATGTACAAGTGGCTTCTGATCCCTCCCGACCGTGATCAAATTGACGACGTCCATTACCAGGATGCCAAACTCGAGGAGATCATGAGCAAGTACCGCGAGAACCAGTCTCAGGCTGCTTCTATGTTTGAGAAGCGCAAGCGCGACCTTGTGGCCAAGCCTATCGAGGGTGAGTTTCCGTACATCGACCCATCTGACGAGAACAGCAAGTTTTACACCAAGCCAGATGTTCCCCCAATTCCTCACCCAGCGGATCTCCTCGATGATCTGAAGAAAGAGTTCCCAGACGCTTCAATTGAAGAGCTCGTTGCAAAGGCTGATGTCCGTGTAGCGGCAGAGGTTCTTCGTCGTCGTGAGGCCGAGGATGTTCCACCGGTCCAGTAAATAATAATTACAAATAATAATGATATTAGCGTTGATGGGCATAATAATAGTAATCGTACTTTTGTACGTTTCTATTGTCACATTAGTGCCCGCGCCTGCTAAAATATCTCAACCTGTAAGTGCGTATGACAACCAGTTTGAGGTATTTAGGGATATGGAACCTTCATCTCAAGTCCGTGAGAACCCATGGGTGGGATTTCTTCAGGAAGACATTAAAGAAGGAAGAACTGGTCCTATCGGTGAGTTTGTAGGTAATGAGTCAAGTGCTGGAAAGGTCAGACTCTACAATTTTTGAACGACAATTGGTCGCATACTGACAACAATGACACCAATCACAACACCAATTAATAAAATAGTCAACGGATTTATATTTTTAAGAATTCCCAGATCGTGAGGAGCGGCGTGCTGCGGCTGGCGCCACTCCTCTTCCTGCACCGACGGCTCCACGACGTGCGACTGGGGTTCGTTTTGCAGGAACGGGAGGTTTTCCATCGGTACTCTCACAGTCGCTATCGTTTTTATCTGGTACTATAAAACCTTCCAAATTTCCATCTTCATCAGCATCTGATTCATCGTCTTCTTCGTCTGAATCAGTTTCAGTATCTGATGAAACATCTGTCGGGTCGTGAGTGTCATAATCATCCTCTGCATAGTCATCCTCAACCTGTTCGGTAGGCTCATAACGCTCAGGTGGCTTTGTAACGCGTCCTGAGCGTGTTTTATTGACCGTGTGACTTGACGGTACTAGCGATGAATCCATCGTCTGGGTAATCATCAAACGTTTCGTTTAAGTACTTTGGAAAAAACCGAAGTCCTTTTGTAATCGCAACTTGATTTATCTTCAATTCGCCATCTTGTCCAAGTTCGTTGCCTATACGCTGGAGAGTCTCTTGAATATTACCGTCTGCCGCTACACGAACGCCAAGTCCTAGGTCACGTATATTTTCAATAGCGTGATATAGAAAGTTGGCTGAGGCATCAAGGTCCTTCTCAAGGACCCTCTCAAAGCCGTGGAGATTTGTCAAAAAACGCTGCCAACTTTCCGGGTCCAGTCCCGAATATGGGTGTACGCGAGTTTCGTATTTCTGAAAGGTTCTCACTGGGCCCATCGGGAAAAAAATCCATAAAAATGTTAGAAACAGGGCTACCCACAATATCAACATCTTTCAGTTGCTCTACTATAGATGGAGGAAGAATATGTTCCTGACCATTGAACTTGCGACAGTCGTCATCGAAGCATCGCTGGGAGATGCGTCCTGAACGAATTGAAAACCATATATGGTTCGAAGCGTGTTCGCGTTTTATATTTTCACAAAATTTAGAATCCGTCTGAACATACCATCCATCGTTCTCATGCCTCTGAACCTTTTTGACACGCGTGCGCCGCTGACCCGTGAGATACCTCTGAACAAACTCCTCGAGACCATCAATATCAACAGAATCATGCGGTACAACAAGGTCTTCACCTTCCACTCGAACTGAAAAGAGTTTGAGCACTGCATCGTTCGGCTCCTTGGAGAATTCCTGACCGTCCAGACTTCGCCACGGTATATATGGGTCTCCTGAGGGCTTTTTGTGTGACCAAAGCATGCGAAGTCCAGAACCTCCGTAGACTGCTGCGTCAATGATTGTAGACCATGGACCTTCTCCGAGTGCGAGAATGATCTTGGTTCGCAAATTCATAGCATCGTTGCGATCTACAACGAGATCTGGCCAGTGAATATGAACACCTGTCTTGATTCCCTCCTTGACAGGGCGTGGCTTGGTACGAGCAATCAGACATCGGGAGGAGCTCCCCGTGGCTTCATGAATTATTGAACAAAACCGAACAATATCTTCATCACTTAATTTCTCTGGGTCCTTGTAATCAAAATCTATGAAAAACTTGAACCGTGTTGTCTTTTGCTCGACAACATAGAGTTTCATACCTGTTTGAATTGTTTGAATGTACTCCCGGAAAAAGTCGTCAACTTCTTCCGGAGGAACATTGAGATTCCCACCATCCATGAGTGCGTGCGTCATCGGCCCATTTGGGACTCGCCACTTTTGGACCATTAGTTAAAATAGACTTGTTAACTCTAAGTGTTTTTCTTGTAAAAACTCCTATTAGATGTTGGCACCAATGCCGCCGTTGAACCAACGAGCCAGCAGCCAGAAGTGCTTGTAGTATTAAGCGCGAACCCCTTGCAGTTTGAGTTGTCATTGCAAACCGATGAACAAATATCAGCGCCTTGCGTCGGGAAGACGCCTACAATTTCAGAACCGGGAGGATCTAAACCTGCATTAATAGTGTAAGAACTCACGTCCGACGAGCTGTGATGAGTTACACCATCTTTGAGAACATAAGAATCATATCCGGTATAAGCCACCCCCCCATTAGTATTGTTTTTTAGCCAGCAGCTACTAGTACTTGAGATATATGTGAATTCTACACATGTTGGAACGTCTAAACAGGCCGCCGCACAACCTTTGCGATCAATTTTCAACGCTCGATTATTTATGTCAACTCCGGGACTATAATCATAGTCTTTATGCTCAGTAAAACTATCTATTTCGTCAGTGCACGCAGTAGCGCCTGCCGATGAATAAGTGTTGAGTGGGCACGCTGTACATCCCGCACCCGCCCCATCAGTGTCTTTACCTGTAGAGCTGTAGGTATTTGCTGGACACGCGACGGGTGTGCTGTCACTCGTACTCGTGCTGGAACAGCTGTTTCCAAAACCTTTTATCCAACCACACAACCAGTTATTGTACCAAGAGACGCCCGCAGAAATAGTAGACAGAAAACAACACATAAAAATTATTATAATAACTATAGTTGAAGAGCCTGCCATTAATACTTGCTGATATTATTCTTCATCTGAACTGCTGTCATGTGTCAAAAAAGCCCAAAATGGTCGAATTTTTTGTTTCTTAGGAGGTTCTGTCTGAACACTTGCACGTTCCTCAGCCTCTATTTCAATTTTCTCAATTTCAAAACAGAGTTTTCTGAGAGTCATCTCCTTTGCAAGAACTTCAGGGTCTGAACCATCATTACGAAGGCCTGCAAGAATTTTAGCAAACTCAAGTTTAGACCGCGTCATTTATAGATATACAGATCTTATTAGTAAGCAGATGTCGCAACTCCTGAAATTGCAGAACTAGGTATTGTACCAACAGTTAGAATTTGAGCGGCGGTAAGAGCTGATGGCCAGAAATAAACATTTCCTACCTGAACTGACCCAAATGTCGGGTCTGCATAATTCTTTCGAGCCCAAGTCCATGGCTGATCAGTTGCGAACCAATTGAAAGTTGTACTCAAGTTGGAGTGTGCGCTCCAGGACGCTGGGAAGGTTTTTTCAACACCATTATAATAAAGTGTCATTTTTCCACTATCAACAACAGCTGTAATATTAAACCATTTTCCTATATCAATAGTTGGTGTAATTACTGTACCGTTTGCATTATTAGTATCACTGTGAACATATACAAGACAGTTATCTACCGTACCATAACTTCCAGCTGCATCTATATATAAAGACGGACGGCGATACACGGTCCCTGGACCACCGTCATTTGGTAGCCAGTCATTAGTCATGTCAGTATCTCGTTTGCCATGTTCAAATATATTTCGCCAACCAGGAGCAACTTTAGCAACATTAATGTCCATAGTAATCGTATAAGATGGAGCTGTCTGCGTTGCATATCCAGTTGGAGATGTTGTGAACGGAATGTCAGAAGACGTGCCGATTTCCAAAGGTGCGCTCTGTATTGACTGCCCCGTTGACCAAACAGCCTGGCGAGGATCTGTCGCGCTATCGCTCGTGCTGTCACTCGTGCTCGTGCTGGAACAGCTGTTTCCTACGCCAAGGGGGCATGTCCAGTTCATGTACCATGAAACTCCCGAAGCGACGAAAGAGCAAACGATTGCAGCCATAATAATAATAATGATCATTGATGAACTTCCTGCCATTAGTTTCTACCAATATTAAAAGAT
>Ga0114973_10002025_pt1 | contig 14890 bp, 25 predicted proteins | sample M_140807_MF_Meta_FD_87025 | JGI IMG/M metagenome (GOLD analysis project Ga0114973, IMG submission 87025) | Freshwater microbial communities from Lake Montjoie, Canada to study carbon cycling - M_140807_MF_MetaG | ecosystem: Environmental > Aquatic > Freshwater > Lake | place: Lake Montjoie... | reverse complement strand
AGATGCTTATCATCACAAAATTAAAAAATAAAAACGCCCCCTACGCCCTTACCATCTAGACCATCTAAATAGTATTATTATATTTCAAAAATAAAAATATCTAGTTTTTTTAATTCTTAAATCTGGGTTAATCCTCCCGCTTTATACTGTCAATCTCATCATCAAATTGTTTAATCTTAAATAAATAGTCTTCGTCTTCATCTTCATTAAAATATTTATTATCTTCTTCAATATATTCTAAAAGATAATCATATTCATAAGAAAGTTTAGCGTTTTCAATTTGTAAAACTCTTACACATTTTAACAAATATTTTATTATATTGTTTTCCATATAATAAAGTATTAGATATTTATTTTATTCTTTTGCATAATTACCATAAAATTTTCTTAGCGTAAAATCCATTTAATCCATTATCTTTTGCATGGCGTATATTATATAATTTTTTTCTAGTATCTGCATATGATTTGCCTTTTTCTTTAATATATGTTGGGTAGTCCTTCATACCATACGCCCCAATACTTGCTATTTTTTTACCATCTTTAAATATATCTATTTTTTTGTTTTGGTTGGTGCTTGGTTTGATTTCAACGCCCAATAATTTTGCTTGTTTATAACTGTAATCTGTGATATTATAAACCATTATAATATTATACTTTAGATTTTTTTAATTCTATAATTAATTTATTGAGTTCTTTTATTTTTTCTTTTAATTCTTTAATTTCATTATGTAAATCATTAAGGTATAAATTTGTTATTGTTAAAAATTTTATATCAATTTTGTTAGACATTATATTAAATTAGATTTTATTTTAACCATATTATATCATTATGTAAATTAATTTTATAACAATAATAGAAACAATCAAAATTACATTTATTCTCTAATTTTATTTTACCATTCACTAATTTTTTAAATTGTATTCTCTTTCGTGGAATTATTATTTGCAATTTATTTAAATTAAAAAATTCTCGTAAATATAAAGTAAATATTTTTGATGCGGGTAATATTAATATAAACGGTTTATCTAATTCTTTTAATCTATTAAATATTTTTTTTGTTTCTGTAAATGGTGGATTACTAACAATTATATCGCCTTTATCATTATCAAAGAAATCTATTTTTTCATGTATAACATCAAATCCCAAATCTTGTAAATATTTACCACTTAAACCATCACCAAAGAACGCTTCCCATATTACTTTATTTTGTGGTATATATTCTTTAATATTTTCCCATGCTTCTCTAGGTGTCATATAGTCGTCGTGTTGTGAAAATGTTTTTGTATGAAATCCCGCCATTATATTACTAAAGATTTTAATTATTTCAAAACTTTGTTTTTACTAGTTCTTAGGAACGATTTTATTACATGAACTTTCACAAAAACAATTAATCATGTTTTTTATATACATTGAGATACGTGTAAAACAATCAATTTTAATAGCTTCTTTTAAGTCTTCTACTTTGTTTTCTACTTCCTTCATTATATAATAATATTAGATATTATATAAAAGTTTAATCATCAAAAAGATCAGGAAGAACCCCTATAATAAAAGATATACCTTTATCGCCGTGAATTATTCTATATTTATATTTCTTATAATCTGGTTCTGCTATTCTAAACCTTTTAAACTTATCTGTTATATGAACTTTTTTAATTGGAAGAAATGAATGCTCTTTTAACCATTGTTTAGCGTCTTCAGTGCTCCATTTAAACCTATCAAATAATATCGCTTGTAAAACCATTATATATAATCTTAGATATTTATTTTCAATCAAATCTTACTATAATTTTTTCATGTGTAATTTTTATTATATTAGGCGGTTTCTTAACCTTATTTTTATATTTATTATCTTGATAATATTTTCTGTAATATTCTTTTTTATATGAGGTTTTGTTTTTCTCTTTAAAATATTCTTTATGTTCTTGATAATATTTTTTATAATATTCTCTTCTTTTATCGTTGTTAGTCACATCGCTTGTCATATACTAATACATTAGATATTAATCATGCTACAAAAGCATCGGGCTTTATAAATCCTAAATCTTGACCTAGTTCTTTTGCTTTGATACCATAATAACCAAGCCTATTACCTATTTTATCAATTATTTTTGCATTAGGGTTTTTATATTCTGGTGCATTGTCTAGTATATCATAAAATCTATTATCGGCTTCTTTTACTGCTTTTCTTATTTCATCTTTATTTTTTAAAGTTTTATTGTCTATTGCTCGGCGTATTGCTCCATATTCTGCATCGTGTACATATCCTGCTCTGTCTGTTTCATTTTTAGGTGCTCCTAAATCCATTGGGTTAAATGGTCCTGTATATTTATAGCCTCCAGGCAATGTCAAGTATCCTTTGCTCCATTTATTAACATCGTATAATAATTCTTCTGGTTTATATCCTATTTTATCCATGAATTCCTTTCCCTTTTTAACTCCTTCATAAACATTACCAAAAACTTTTTTTCCTCCTTCATAAACATTACCAAAAAAATTTTTCGCTTTGTCAAATAATCCACCAAAAACCATATTATATATAATTAAGTCATAAATTAATTTATATTTTCATTAATCAATTAGTGTAAAAATCCTCATTTGTTCGGTTATTCCTTCCTTCTTTTCGTATAGTCTTATATCGTCTTGCAATTCTTCAATCGGTTTTTTTTTCATACCTCCAATTTTATTTTGCTTTGTTGTTTTAATATTATACGCATCGCATAATTTATATATGTCGGCATATCGCATTTGTGATATATTTATCGGGTGTCCATTTGACATTACTCTTTTTCCATTAATTTTCTTAATTGCATATTTATCTTCTGGTTTTATTTCTTCTTTCATTTCTTGTTTCATTTCTTCTTTTTCTTCTTTTATATCATCATCATAATATACTTTTGTTTTATAATATGTTTTATCATCGCTTATTTTAAATCGTCCTAAATTTTCTTCTAAATCTTCGGGGGTTTTATGTGGGTATGATGATACTACGGGAATATTAGGATTTTTCATATCTACTAATTTTAAATTTTCTTCAAATAATTTATTATAGTCTATATTTCTGTCTTCCACTGGAATGTGTGCTGCTCTTTCAAGTATCAACTCATATTTTTTATTTTGCTTTTGTTCTCGTTTTGTCAATTCTTTTTTAGTTTCTTTTTCTTTTTCATCTGGTGGTGGTGGCCGTGGTTTATATTTATCTAATTCTTTTAATCTACTTTCTAACATCATATCTTGTAGATCTAAACTTTGGGCTGTTGGTGCTCCACTAAATAAATTTTGTATATCACTTAAAGATAAAGCATTTTTGCTTGCCGGTGCGTAAGGGTTTAAAGGTGCTTTAATCATTTGCATATGTTGAGGTTCAAAATAAGAACCTTTTGATGTCCATATATTATTTTCCATATAAACTGGTTTTGGCTGCATTGCTATTTTCTTTCTAGGTTTTAATTTAACTGTTTTGGCTATCTTTTGTGCTAGTTTTCCAAGTGCTTTTTCTTCTTTAGTGCAACAGGGTTTTTTAGGCATTATATAATAATATAGATAAAATTATTATATAATTTAATTATCATTTTAAAAATTAGTCTAATCTATTTAAATATTTTCCTGTGTCTCGCTGTTCTAGATCTAAAAATATGACACACATTCCAAAATTAGCAACTGTCACTGGTGCTGCTGAAAAAATATTATTAATACCGTTTTGAGTTAATGTAAAATTTAAAAATCCTATTAAATTTGCTTGTATCACTGGCGGATTATTAAAAGATATTTGTGTTACATGTGGTGTAGCAGCAACACCTACTGCATGTAAAAAACTAAATGTATTAGTTTGGTTATCATTAACAACTTCATTAATATTTACATTTATTAATGTTCCTATAGATGTATCGGCGGCAAGAGTTCCAAAACTGATACCCATAATTTTTACGTTGTATTCGCCTGTTGCTCCTACATAAACACTTTGTGATGCACTTGTTAATATTATGCTTTTAAAAACCATTATATATAATAATTAGATATTAATTTTCTATAATATTATTTTATCAAATCTTTTATAAAAAATTGGTTTTCCTGTTAAAAAATTAATCATAAAAAAACTGTTTGGTTCTTTTGTTGCAAAATTATATAAATCGTCAAATAACTTCTCATTAATATTTAAATCGTGTTTAAGTGTATCTATTTCACTTTTAACATCACTTCTAAAAGTGCATATTATATCAGCATTAGACCGCACTAATGTTGAAAGATAAGTATTATATTTTTGTGTTGCTATCCATATGTCAGTTTTTAAATGTCTGTTTGTTGTTATTAATTCATTAAAAGCGGGATTATTCTTTTTTAGATCATGAATACAATCATCAAATAAAATTAAATTATATGGTTCTCTTTTTTCCTCTTCTAATATTTTATCATTATTATTCCTTATTAAATCCATTACAGCATGGATACTTTCTTCATCAACATTTGTAAAATATTGGTTATCATGGTCTAACTCTTTTATTAATTTACTAAATTTCGGGTCTCTTGTTGCGGTTGGACTAAACAATATAATTAAATCATAATGTTTTTTATAGACATGTTTTAAAATATTTAAAATTAATGTGCTCTTACCACTTCCACGCCTACCACTAAAAATTGCTATTATATGCCCGTTCAACGGAAATGGTTTATCTTCATCAAATTTTAATTTAGTATCTAATGAAACTATTTTATCAGTTATTATATTCTTTTTTGTTTCAAAACTCATATATATAAATGTTAAGAAAATAAAATATTATTTCTACATTAAATTAATATGAGTAATTTTTCAAATTTATCACGTCAAATAGTGCCATATAATATAACGGGACTACAAGATATAAATGTAAATACGATTAACGGTTCGGGGCTTTTTAGTGGTGTTGTGGCTAATACAAATTATCCATTAATTTATAATAGCACAACAGGCATATTATCACAAACACCAATAACACAAAATGTGGATTACAATGGTAATCCTAGATTTACAAGCATTAATTGTAATTCTATTTTTAATGATACAGGCGGAGATTTAAATATTAATAACGCATACGGCATAATTACCATAGGTACAACTCTCAATGTAGGGGGAAACGTCTCAATATATAATGTCATTACTAATAATAAAGTTGTTCTTGCTGCTGAAAATACTATAGACTATTCTCTAAGATTTCCATTAATACGTAATACCGTCGCTGATGCTCCTTTAATAGTTTCTACTCCTACAATATCAGGATATCAAACATTAGATTATAATGACCAAGCAGTTAAAACAACATCAAATGTTAATTTTAATAGTGTTAATATTCCAACGGGTCAAACATATAAAATTAATAATGTATCTCTAAATATACCTAATCAAGCTGTTAATACTACAAGTGATGTGCAATTTAATTCTGTTAAGTGCGGTTTTTTATCAGCAGTAAGCACATTATTAACCACCGTAAAAATTGGTGGAGCCGGTTTAACCCCAGGTCACCCATTAAGTGGCTATAATTATGTAAGAGTTCAAACAACGGCAACGACATCAGGCGGTGGCGGTTTCGCTTTTATGACTGGTATTGATGGTTATAGAGGTAATATCGGAGCAGATGGCGGTTGGATATATGTAACGGCAGATGCTAATTCATCGCAAGGAATTTATTTTAGTGCATCAGGAATATGTAGAATGGCTAGTGCTAATAGTTATATAGATTTTTATGTAGGTCTTTCTTCAAGAGGAACAGTGACGACCACTTTAATGAATATGTTAATACCTATTACTTCATCAGCAAAAATTACAGGATTATCATTACAAGCGGCAACACACATTTTCACAGGTGCGGGGGTTGGTGTTGCTTCTATTGTAATGCCTAACACCGCAACAAGCTATACATTAACTTTACCATCAGGATTACCAAGCGTTGCAGGATCACCCTTAATATCATCACTAACGGGGACATTATCTTATAATAATCAAGCAGTAAGCACTACAAGTGATGTTACTTTTAATAGTGTTAATGCATCTATTACAAATCCTTATTTAGTTTATGCAAGTTGGCTTCTTGGCGCAACAGGTTCATTATTGACTAATACTAACGTATTATCATCAATTACAACCGCCGGTTATAGGTATATATCATACGCACCCAATCTACCTACAAATTCAAATTGGGTTAATCAAGGTGGTGTTTTTGCATCACCAACATATGGTTTCACATCGGGAACACCAAGATTAAGAGTGCCTTTTAATGGTATGTATCAAATATCAACGACTATAGATATACCAGTTTATACTTTTGTGTTTCCAAGTAGTTATACTTATTATCAATCTTTAATGAATGCATTCATATCAAAAAACGCACAGAACAATAACGATTTGGATGGTTATGGATGTTTAGTCAGTGGAACTTTAAATAATTCTTCATCACCTTATACAGCAAGATCTATTAATTTATCATGTCAAGTTTATTTAACAACAAGTGATTATATATGTATAGGGTTATATAATGAAATTGTAATTCCAGCAACAGATTTAGGTCCAAGATGCACACTGCATATATCATTAATACAAAGAATATAATAATACTAATTGAATTAAAAATGATTATTAATAATTTAATTAAATTAAATAATTTAATATCTTAATAAATATATATACATTACATGGGCATATTCGGTGGATTACTAGGGCAGGCGCTAGGCCATATACTACCTTTCAAAATGGGAGGAGAAGTGGCACCTTTTCGTGTTGGTGGCCAAGTCAAAAAAATGAAAAAAGGCGGGAAAGTTGGACGCCCTAAAAAAGCAAAACAAGCAAAACAAGCAAAAGGAAAACGAAAATAAATTAAATTAAATTAAATAAAATTTTTCTAATTATAGTATATATATGGCATTTGTAAAAAAATTTTTAGAAGCCCCCAATAAATTTGAAAATTTTTTACACAGTGATTTTTTAAAAACAGCAGACCAACTAAGCAAAGGTATTAACTCATTAAAACCAATAGACCCCAATTTATCAAAAGAGCAGCAAAAACAACAACAATTTAAAAATGTTCTTGCAGGAACTCTCGGATCAGCGGCTATTAATTTTTTACCACGATTAGCAGGATTTAAAAAAGGAGGACGAGTTAAAAAAACAAAAGCAAAGAAGAAACCAAAAACAAAAGCAAAGAAGAAAGCAAATAAAAAAAAATGAATTAATTTAAAAAAAAATTAAATTATCTAATAATGATATATATATGTATAGACCTAATACAATGAAAGACGGTGGGCAAATTATGAGACTGCAACCCATACCAAGTTTAAATAATATTCTTGCTATGAAACATGGAGGTATTGTCCCGCCTTTTGTGGATATGTCATATGGTGTTTATAAATCGGGTGGTAATGTGAAATTGGTAAAAGGTATAATAAATAAATACTCTAAAAAACATGATACTGTCCCAGCCATTTTACAAGTAGGAGAATATATTGTTAATAAAAAAGACGCAAAAAGTAAAGCATTTAAAAAGTTTCTAAAAACAAAAAACAAAGTTTAAAAAAAGTTTAATTAATTTTTAATTTAATTTAATTAAAAATCAATTATAATTATTATCTAAGATTATAATATATAAATGTCAGTTCCCTTAAAAAGTTATCCCGCAAATTATGCAAACGCTGAAATTACTAATGCAGACGTTGGTATGAATATTCCCGCCTCTCTCGTTCCTCAAAGAATGGAACTACCAATGAGCGGTTGTGAAAGTGCAATCCGTGTCATTCCTGCTGCTAATGGCGCATCCCAAAACCCTTCAGGCATAATATTATTTGGTATCCCTGGCGGTGCTGGTTATATGAAGGCAAGAAGTGCTTATATTAAATTTCGTGTCACCATCACCGCAACAAATGGTAATTATGTATATTTTAAAAAATCCGCCGCATCTCTTATTAATCGTGTCACATTATATGGTAATGGTTCAACCCTTCTTGAAACTACTAACCAATATGACGCATATCATCGCTTTTTATTAGAACAAACTACAACTCAAAACTACTATTCAACTGATGCTGGTATTATGGAATGGAATAACCAAGTTTTAGGTGGTCAATTAGTCGCTGGTGCTCAGGTCGTCGTTGACTGTCAAATACCTATCGCTTTATCAACTCTTAATAATGAAAAATCATTTCCTCTGTTTTTATGTAATTCATCTCAAGGTTTATTATTACAAGTTGATTTAAATCCCGTAAATCGTGCTCTGTATGCATTAACTGGAACTGGTGCGGCCGGCACTGCCCCAACCAATTATGTTATAAGCAATCCATTTATCGTATACGAGCACTTAACCGTGAACCCTATGTATGAGGCAGCAATTCGTCAAAAACTCCGTGATGGTTTCGTTTATAATATGAATTTACCTAACTGCTGCTTAGGGTCTACATACACTAGTGCTGCTGGTTCATCTACTTATAATTTAGGTGTTGGTATTAATTCAGTAGATGCTGTTATATTATGTCAACAAGTTGGAGCCGGAGCAACTCTCAATGTTGGCACTCAAGACAATCCTTTTGTTCAAAACTCAACCTTTACTGGTGCAACTTCATCATCGCTCGCTGCTTTAACTTGTGTTCTTTTTGCCGATGGTAGCCAAGTAATACAGGCAAACGGTGACGAAACTATGTCATATGCCGAGAGTTCACGTGCCCTAGGCAATCTGTGGGATGTTAATATATGCAATGCTTGTCCTAATATTCAATTTACTGGTTTAACTGATGTTAACGCCAACGCCGCTGCTAATACATGCGCATTAGGAATTATTCCAAGAGTTAACCAAATGGGATATCGCCTACCAATGTCCGCTGCTGAAAGTGTCGCTGAAGGTCCTATTGCTCCAACCTATAGTAATGCTGCTACTGTCGCATCCCGTTTAACTGATGGTTATCAAGGAGGCTATTATTTCAAGGCTTGGAATTTACGCAAATTCAATGAAAGTGATATTGCTTTCGCTGGTCGTAAAGTTCAAAACTTATCAGTCCTTAAACAAAACGCACAAGTTGCATCACAAGACTTCTTATTTATTCTTCATTCTCAATCGCTCAAAATTGATGCATCAGGACAAATGGCGGTCTCTCGTTGATTATTTTTATAATTGTAAATTAAATAATATTTGTATAAAAAATTATTTAATTTTATATTTTGCTTAATTTTATATTTTAGCGTTGGAAATATCGCCTAAATTTATCTAAACTTTCACCACCTTGGCTTAATGCCCCTGAAAATGACTTATAACCTTCTTGTAATTTCTGTGGGTTCATGTCTCTTATACCTTCTGCAAATGATGGTGTGCCTAATGCTTCCCCTGCTCTACCTAATAAACCACCTACTAAAGGCACATCTTTAATTTTTTCTCCTAAATTAAATAATGTATTACCGAAACTTTTTGCCACATTTGGTAATTGACCAAAAATATTTTTGACTTTATTGAAAAATGATCCAAAAACCATATTGTATATAATTTAGGATATAAAATTTATTAAATTTAATCAATATTTACTATTAATAGTAAGGTAACAAATAATTAATAAACATATTTTCTTTTTTCTCTATTATAATAAAAAAGTATCTACCACGCCATTTTTTGACAGAACATACAACAATTTTGTTTATATAAAAGCCTCTATCCTTTAATATTTGTAGTCTCAATGGTGTTAATGTGCCATGAATACGATCATTTACTAAAAATGCTATACCCTTATTTACTTTTTGAGAAAAAAAATCAATTAATAACCATAGAGCATTTTTTTTTTCAATTCTAAATGGTGGATTAGTAATAACCCAATCAATTTTATTTGTATTAAAATCATAATCCTTATAGTCTTTACCTTCTTTAATTTCAGTCCAATCTTTTATAATATTTTCAGGAAAATTATTATAAAATGCTCCTTCACCTCTAAACGGTTCTAATACTTTCATATTTTCAGATAGAGGAACATATTTAATTAATTCTTTTACTAAATTTTCGGGTGTCTGATGAAATAAATATTGATCATGATCTTGCATTATATAATATTAGATTATTTTTAGATTATTTTTAAAGTATTATCAAATGTTAATAATTGTTGTTTAGTATGTTTCATTAAAATTAAATAATAAATTCTGGCTTAATAGTTTTAATTTTGTTTGTTATCTGTTCTTTTTTATTTTTTAATTCTGTTAATAAGTCTTGTTTTTGTTTAATTAAATTATTTTCATATGCTTGTTGTTGCAACATTGTATCAGTTAATTTTTGTTCTGGGTGTCTTTGATCTGTTAATTGGTTATCATATATAATCTCTTGTATATTCATAGAGAAAGACCAATCTAATGTTTGGGGAATGCTGTCATAGGTATCATTACCACTTATAGTTGATGCATTATCGCTTAAATAAACACTTATAACATCTATACAATTATTATTTAATCTTGATACGGTGGGAACTGTTTCTCCACTTGACATGAGATAACAACCGAATGATACACCTGTTGGATAGCATTCTAATACATCACTAAAAGTATTTTGTGTTGATAAACTTTCCATATTTTTAGTTCCTAATGTGTCGCTGCGTAAATAAATACATGAGACTGGATTAACATTTACGGCGGTGTTTCCACTTGCTGATGATATAGATGTGTAAGCATAAGCGGATGTAAAACCTAACATCGTATTTATATATAATGATTTATTTAAATCAGTTGTATTTATTGTTATTGTTCGTGATGATGTTGTTATTGCAAGTGTTGCTAAAAATGTTGATGCATTATAAGTATAATTTAAAACTATAGTGTTGCCTGTTGCTGCTAGAACTGCTGCTATTATTGATGATGATAATATTGCTAAAAAAGTTGTTATTGTATAATTTCCTGGTGTTATAACGCATGATAAATCATAACTTGTTCCATTATTATAATTAAAATAATAAGTATTATTTGGAACTCTCAACATATTATAAGCAAGGGGCAATGCAAGGGAAGTTATTGTAACTCTAAAAAATGCATGTGGATGTGTTATTAATATTGCTTTACTTAATTGAAATTGTGCATAGTCTATTGTTCCTTTTGTTCTGTATTTAGTATTAAAAAACAAATTATAATTATTTAATATTATTTCACTCATATATTATTAATTAGAAAATATTTTAATGTTTCTTTTTCCTTTTAACTCTTAATTTTAACTCTTTTAAATTTTTATTCATAGTTTCAATTTTACACTCATTTTTAATTGCTTCCACTCTGTCAATCATTGCAAGGCGTTCTTTTTCATCCATTGCTGCTTTATAATATGCGTGGTCTTTAATAATTTCTATTGCATCAAATTCGGGCTCAAGTGTCTTCAGTGTTTCATTTTGTGTGTATTGTCTCACGGGTATCATACTTTTTATATATTATAATTTAGAAAAAAAATCTATAGTTTTTTTTATTTAATTAAATAAATTAATATCTAAGTAAATATATATATAAAATGTCTCATGAAGAAAATGATCCTTACCAAAATAAACCAGAGAAGGTTAAAAAAACCAGATCAACTCGCAAGATAAACCCAGCGGGAGAGACTAAAATTGAAGTAGTAGAACACAATGAAGAAGCACCAGTAGAAATTAAAAAAGAAGTTGCTTATTCAGTTGCAAAGAAAGACGCACCTAAACGCCCTATGAGTGATAAACAAAAAGAGAATATTGCAAAACTTGTTGAGAAAAATAAAATTAGATTTGAAATGAAAAAACAAGAAAAACAAAAAGCACAAGCAAAATTAGAATTAGAAGAAAAAATACGCCTTGAATGTGAAGCAAAAGAAAATGAGAAGAGAGAGAAAAAGAAATTAGTAAAAATGACAACAGTGATTAAACCAAAAAGACTATATAAGAAAAAAGAAAAAGTTTTTAAGGTTGATAATACAGTAGAAGATACAACCGCGGATGAAGAGACAGAACCAACAACAGCCGGAGAAACTAGTGAAGACACACGGACAGTTAGACGCCTAGCAAAGAAGGTGCAAAAAATTAATAATGTTTTAAAGTCCGTTCCTGAAAGTCGCCCAACTAATCACTTTGAGCATGCATTAAGAAATGTATTTTAATTATTTAACCCAAAAAAACATTTAAAAAAATATCTACTTTATATTATATAATGGAAGCATTAAAAAATATTATTCTTAATCATAAAATTTGTAATGAGTGTAAAGAGATTAAAACTATAGATTGCTTTGAGAAGCAGCGGGGCAAATGTAAAGTATGCACAAGAAACAGAAAATTAAATTATTATAATAATAATAAAGATAAATTTAAAAAATACTATAGATATGTTAAAAAATCAGAAGTTCAAATTGTGGCGTAAAATAATTTAAATTTTATAATATAATTTTAATATTATAAAAATTAATTTCTATATATACTATATATATATGGATAGTAAAGATGTTTATACATCAAAGTCTAAGAATTGGACTTATGAAAAGAAAGGAGAGACCAAGAATGATAAGATGAGTAAAGATATTAATGAAACCCATAAAACATGGTTAAAACAAGGATATAAGAAAATTAAAAATATTGAAACTGTCCCACTTAAAACATATATTAAGTATATTACAAAGCGGGGTGGATCAAGTGAAAACCCGCTCGCAAGAAATGGCGGAGTATTATTTCAACGTAGTGAGAAATATGTAATGCTTATGAATTCATTTTTAAAAAGAGGTTTCCCCGTTCAGTTAAGTGATGTAGAAGATAAGAACCCTATTATAGGCTTATACTGCAAGATGAAAGCGGATGAACCTAAAGAAGATAGTGATGTAGATACAGAAGATATTAAAAATGTTAGTGATGAAGAAGAAAAGGCAATGAATGAATATTTAGATGCAAAGCCTAAAAGTATTTATGGTCGTAGGTTAAAAGGTAAATCATGGATATACACCGTGATAATGTCTTCAGGTCCTATGAAAGAATATACCAGAAATAATTTACTAAAAGTCAATAAAGATTTAGTAAATAAATATGATGAAAAAAATAAAGTTGAAAATTCAATCGCTCCAAGCCCTATCTAATCATCTAAATCATTAGGCTCTTCTTTTGGTTGTTGTTTCATTCCTACACCTTTAAAATAATAAATACCATTAATTTTTTTAGGTTCTCCTACTAATTCTATTAAAGCATCATATACAAGGCTAACCTTTTCTATTTTTAAATCATTATCTTTACAGTATGCTTCATACTGAATTTTAATATCGCTTTTCCTTATTTTCTCTTTTTCATTAATTTCGTAAATGTCATTAATAAAATTACTAATTGTTGCTTGGTCTTGTGTGTATTTGGTTTGTGCTTGTTTGATTTCTTGCGGGGGTTCAAACTTTTGATTATTGTAATATTCTTTAGCACCATCAATACAGAAACTAAAAAACTCATTTAAATATTTTTCAATAATAATTTTATCAACACCAAGGATTTTTTTATATTCATTTGCTTTTTTAGGTTCATCAACAAAACGGGCATTAAAAGGAATAAAGCGGACGCGGTCAATATTTGCTTTATCATTGCCGTTGAAATCGGGTTTGTGGTTAGTGCATAAAATTAATTTACAAATTGGAGTAAATGTTATAGGATCTTTATATAATGCTCTACATGTTATACTATCATTACCACTAATCATTTTTATTAAACTCTCATTTAAACATTCTTTGGCTGATGTCTCGCTGAATGTTGCAAGTCTACAATCTTTTAACTGCATTGTTTCAGGTCCATTAGAATTTTTACCATTATTAATAAATACTGATTTCGCGACTGCTTGACATTGGTCTTTTAGTATCTCTTTCATAAGATTTAAAATAATTGATTTACCATTCGCACCAACACCCCACCAGATAAAAAATACACGAGCTGAAATATCACCAGTTAAAGAATAACCAAGCATCTTTTGAAAATACTTTATATTCTCTTCATTATTACACATGACAGAAGAAATGAAATTTTTAAAATATTCGCTTTTCTCTTTTGTGTATTCTACATTAGAGAAATAAGTAAAATAATCTTTTTTAGTTCTATATCTTGTCTCGCCAGTTTTAAGGTCTATTAATTTACCGCCTTTAATTGGTAGATGATGAGGACAAGCTCTATTAAGTTTTTCATAAAATGTATCATCGCTGATTTCAGTTTTAAAGAATTTGAAAACTTTATATAATACATTATAGTCGCTCATCTTTTGTGTATATTTAGTTAATTCAACCAAATCTTTTTGCGTTGTGTTGTCATCATCTAAATAGTGGCGCTGCATAATTCTCAACCATTTTGACATGTGCGAAATAATTGTTTCTTCATTTACTTCAACCCATAATAAAGGTTTGTTGCAATCGCCGTCAAATTCAAAAATATATTTTTTAGAAAGCACATATCTATTATTATTGAATTCATTAAAAAGTAAAGCGAGGTCTTGTTGATTTTTGAGGGTCTCAATATATATATCTACTTTAGGATATTCGGTCATTATATTATACTATATATATTAATTTATTCTTTAAATAATTAACCCAGATTTAAGAATTAAAAAAACTAGATATTTTTATTTTGAGAAATTAATAATATGAATTTTTGTTTTTTTGTTATTTTTGGTTGCTTCTTTCTATCATCGCATATTTTAACATATTCAATAGGATGTTTAGATAATTGATGCTTACCCAAACTACCATTATAATTATATTGTTTATCACAAAACGGACACTTAAACATTTTCATTATAATAAGTAAATATATATTTAAATCAAAAGAGAGGATTTAAGAATTAAAAAAACTAGATATTTTTATTTTTGAAATATAATAATACTATTTAGATGGTCTAGATGGTAAGGGCGTAGGGGGCGTTTTTATTTTTTAATTTTGTGATGATAAGCATCT
>Ga0114973_10002024_pt1 | contig 14892 bp, 11 predicted proteins | sample M_140807_MF_Meta_FD_87025 | JGI IMG/M metagenome (GOLD analysis project Ga0114973, IMG submission 87025) | Freshwater microbial communities from Lake Montjoie, Canada to study carbon cycling - M_140807_MF_MetaG | ecosystem: Environmental > Aquatic > Freshwater > Lake | place: Lake Montjoie... | reverse complement strand
GTCGCCTTCCCAGCCCAGGCCCTGGTGGCCCATGATCTCGAGGGTGAGTTCCTGACGCAGTTGCATCCAGCTTGTCCCGGCGTTCTTCATGATCGAGGTCGCAGCGCTGGGGCCGGAATTGCCCTTGCTTTCCAGCATGGCGCGCACGGCGGTCTGCTGGAATGAACGGCCCTCGATCTCGTGCTGGACGACGCGGGTGCGCAGGTCGGGATCGGCGATCCGGCCCTGGGCATCCACGCCGACATATTCGCGGGCCAGGTCCACCAGGGACCGGCCGCCCATGCCGCCGCCGCCAGCGCCGGACAGGCCACCGCGCTCATGCTGGAGCAGGCGTTTGGCGATGGTCCAGCCGCCGTTCAGCGGCCCGACCAGGTTCTTCTTATCGGCTTTGACGTCGGTGAAGAAGGTCTCGCAGAAGGGCGAATTTCCGGCAATCAGCTTGATCGGCCGGACTTCGACGCCCGGCTGGTGCATGGTGAAGAGCACGAAGGAAATGCCTTCATGCTTCTTGCTGGTGTCGGTGCGGACCAGGCAGAAGCACCAGTCGGCGAACTGGGCGCCGGAGGTCCAGATCTTCTGGCCGTTGATCAGGAAGTGGTCGCCCTTGTCCTCGGCGCGGGTCTGGAGGGCCGCAAGGTCCGAACCGGCACCCGGCTCGGAGAAGCCCTGGCACCACTGCACGTCGCCGCGGCAGATCAGCGGGATGTGCTCAAGCTTCTGGTCCTCGGTGCCGTACTCCAGGAGGGTGGGGCCGAACATCATCACGCCCATGCCGCCAATGGGGTTGTAGGCCCCGGCGCGGCCGAATTCCTGCTGGATGATCCGGGCCTCGGCCGACCCGAGGCCGCCGCCACCGTACTGGCTGGGCCAGGTGGGTGTGCCCCAGCCCTTGGCACCGACCGCCTTGCGCCAGGCTTCCTGGGCCTCGGACGGTTGGGCGCGCTCCTCGCGCATCATCGGGTTGGGCCGGCCCTTCAGCTCGGCGGGGAAATTGGCATCGACCCATTCGCGCACTTCCTTGCGGAAAGCTTCCGGATCACCGCCTCCAAAATCAGGCATGAAAAGTCTCCTTTAGAATGATGGGCTCAGCGCGACTGGGTGAGGTCGGGCAGGCCGAGAATGCGCTTGGAAATGATGTTGTTCTGGACTTCGTTCGAGCCGCCGTAGATCGAGCCGGCCTTGCCGGAGAGCCAACCGCGGACAGCGGACAGCTCTTCGGAGGCGAAGTCGGCGCCTTCCCAGCCCAGGCCCTGGTGGCCCATGAACTCCAGGGTCAGCTCCGCCCGGTCCTGGGCGATCTTCATGTTGGCGTTCTTCATGATCGAGGTCGCCGCGCTCGGGCCTGCGTTGCTGCGGGACTCAAGCGCCGCGCGGCGGACCGTGGCCTGGAGGGCCGCCTGGTCCATCTCGTTCATGACGATGCGGGTCCGCAGGTCCGCATCGGCCAGCCGGCCCTGCTCGTCCTCGCCCACGTAGGCCTTCGCCACCTGGCCCAGGACAACCTTCTGGCCGGGGCCCCTGCGGGCGCCGTCCATGCCGCTGCGCTCATGCTGGAGCAGGCGCTTGGCCACCGACCAGCCGCCGTTCAGCGGGCCGACCAGGTCGTCCTTGGGCACCTTTACGTCGGTGATGAAGGTCTCGCAGAAGGGTGAGTTGCCGGCGATCAGGCGGATCGGGCGGACCTCCACGCCAGGCTGGCGCATGGAGAAGACGACGAAGGAAATGCCCTCGTGCTTCTTGGTGGTGTCGGTGCGGACCAGGCAGAAGATCATGTCGGCCCACTGGGCGCCGGAGGTCCAGATCTTCGAGCCGTTGACCAGGAAGTGGTCACCCTTGTCCTCGGCGCGGGTCTGCAGGGAGGCGAGGTCCGACCCGGCACCGGGTTCGGAGAAGCCCTGGCACCAGCGCACGCGGCCAGTGACGATATCGGGGATGTACTTCTGCTTCTGGGCCTCTGTCCCGTACTCGAGCAGGGTCGGGCCGAACATGCTGACGCCCATGCCGACGATAGGGTTCACGGCGCCGATGGCGACCATTTCCTGCTGCAGGGCCCGGGCCTGCTCGCGGGAGAGGCCGCCGCCGCCGTACTGGGCCGGCCAGGTCGGCACGCCCCAGCCCTTGGCGCCCATGCGTTCCTTCCAGAGGGCGAAATCACCCGTGGCCGGCTCGGGGGACATGACCATCGCCTCAATGGCGCTGAGGTTCTTGCGCAAGGAGGCGGGGAAATTCGCCTCCAACCAGTCCCGGGCTTCGCTCCGGAAGGCGTCGATTCCGCTATCACCAAAATCGGCCATCAGAAATACTCCGTAAAATTCAATATCTTAGACTTAATCATACCATAAGGTCCCAGTTTCGCGAGTCGCTTATTTTGGGTCGGGAAGTCCAAGAACGCGCTTGGAAACGACGTTCAGGTTGATCTCGGAGGTGCCACCCTCGATGGAGTTGGCCTTGGCGCGCAGCCAGGTGCGGACGGCGGCAAGTTCTGGGACCGAATAGCCTTCCCCCTCCCAACCGAGTCCGGCCGTTCCCAGGGACTCGACGATCAGCTCGTTCCGCTCCTGGGCGATCTTGGCGCCGGCGTACTTCATGATGGAGGTGACTGCAGACGGGCCCTGGTTGGACTTCGACTCATCGGCCGCCCGGCGCACGGTCTGCTGGAAGGCCTGGGTCTCCATCAGGTGATCGATGATCCGGCGGCGCAGGTCGGGGTCGGCGAGGCGGCCGTCCTCGTCCAGGCCCACATAGTCGAGGGCGGCCTGACGGACGGTGAGGGCGGCGGCCGGCGCGCCGATCGAGCCCCCGCCGAGGCCGGCGGAGATATTGTCCCGTTCGAACTGGAGGAGGCGCTTGGCCACGGTCCATCCGCCGTTCAGGGGCCCGAAGAGCTGGTCCTTGGGTGCCTTCACGTCGGTGAAGAAGGTCTCGCAGAAGGGCGAAGTGCCGTTGATCAGCTTGATCGGCCGGACCTCCACCCCAGGCGCGCGCATGTCGATGAGGACGAAGGAAATCCCTTCGTGCTTCTTGGCGGAGTCGGTGCGCACCAGGCAGAAGCACCAGTCCGCGAGGTTGGCGCCCGAGGTCCAGATCTTCTGGCCGTTGATCAGCCAGTGGTCGCCCTTGTCCTCGCAGCGGGTCTGCAGGGAGGCCAGGTCCGAGCCCGAACCCGGCTCGGAATAGCCCTGGCACCAGCGGACAGAGCCGGTGACGATGCCCGGCATGTGCTGGCGCTTGAGGGCTTCGGTCCCATACTCGAGCAGGGTCGGGCCAAACATCATAACGCCCATGCCGCCAATTGGATTGCGGGCGCCGATCTTCGCCATCTCCTCGGCCAGGACACGGGCCTGGGACCGGGAGAGGCCGCCCCCGCCATAGGTCGCCGACCAGGTCGGGACGCCCCAGCCCTTCGCGCCCATGCGCTCCCGCCAGAGCCGGGCGTCGTCGCTCTCACGGCCGCCACCCATGGCGGCCATCTGGGCCGCTGTATCCTGCGCCAGGGCCCCGGGGAAGTTGTCTTCCAGCCAGGTCCGCGCCTCAACCCTGAACCCCTCCAGGTCCTCGCCGCCAAAATCCGCCATCTGACTCGTCTCCCCGGAAATGCCCGAAAGGGTCCCGCCGCATCCTTCCCTACTGGGGGTCGGGAAGGCCCAGGACGCGCTTTGAAATCACGTTGAGGTTGACCTCGGAGCTACCGCCCTCAATGGAATTGGCCTTGGCCCGAAGCCAGCCGCGCACAGCCCCGATCTCCGGGGCGGCGTAGTGGTCTCCGGTCCAGCCCAGGCCCTGGCTGCCCATCATCTCGACGATCAATTCCGACCGCTCCTGGGCGAAGCTGGCGACCGCATACTTGATGATGGAGGTCGCCGCCGAAGGGCCGTTGGAAGCCTTGGACTCCGCTGCAATTCGGTTGATCGTCTTGTAGAAGCAGTCGAAGTCCATCTTGTTGCGGGTGATCCGGCCGCGAAGATCGGGGTCGGAAAGGGCACCGGTCTCATCGGTTCCCATGTAGTTCCGGGCCATGACCCCGAGGTCGCTGGAGGAGCCGCCGGCACCTTCGCCTGGCCCGAAACCGCCCGAAATGTTCTGACGCTCGTACTGCAGCAGGCGCTTGGCGATCTGCCAGCCGCCGTTGACCGGGCCCACGAGGTTGTCCTTTGGGATTTTCACGTCGGTGAAGAAGGTCTCGCAGAAAGGGCTCTCGCCAGAAATGAGCTGGATCGGGCGGGTTTCGACGCCGGGTGAGGTCATGTCGATGAGGACGAAGGAAATCCCCTCATGCTTGCGCGTCATATCCGTACGCACCAGGCAGAAGCACCAGTCGGCCTTGTTGGCGTAGCTGGTCCAGACCTTCTGGCCATTGATCAGCCAGTGGTCGCCCTTGTCCTCGCAGCGGGTCTGGAGGCCGGCCAGGTCCGAACCTGCGCCGGGCTCCGAATACCCCTGGCACCAACGGGCCTCGCCTCTGACGATGCGGGGCAGGTGCTCAAGCTTCTGGGCCTCGTTGGCGTATTCCAGCAGGACCGGTCCGAGCATCCAGAGCCCGAATGAGGACAGGGGCGGGCGGTAGCGGCCGCGGGCCAGCTCCTGCTCCAGGATCCGTCCCTGATCCGGCGAAAGACCGCCGCCGCCGTAGGCTGCCGGCCAGGTCGGTGCCGTCCAGCCTTTCTCGGCTACGCGGCGCATCCAGACGATCTGCGGATCCTCCGAGCCGAGGAAGGCCCGGCCGCCCCAGATGGCCTCGGGATCCGTGCGGACATCAGCGCTCCGCAACTCCGCAGGGTAGTTGGCCTCGAGCCATCCCCGGACATCGGACCTGAAGCCTTCAGGGGTCTCGCCACCGAAATCAGCCATGGGACTCCTCCGTCAGTACTCGGGCGCGCGCCACATTAACGTGAGGCCCGTCAGGAGCAAGACCTTCGGCAGAGGGTTTGACCCGGTCCGCTCCTGAACGCATCTGTTAAGTTTGTGGGGGTAGACCCGGCCTTGTCTTGATGTTTTTCAGGTTCAGCATGGCGCTTAGACGCGAGTTCAGACCCGCCCTCCTGTCCGCAGCGCCCCTGGCGGGGGCGATCCTGGTCATGTTCGCCGGGGCCATGCTGATCGCCTCGGGTGCGACACCTTCCTCCCCCGAGCGCTTCATGCGCCTGTCGATGACCCTCCCGGCATTGGTGATCGAGACCAGCCACTTCGCATCGAGCGTGCTGGGCCTCGTGCTTGTCATGCTGGCCTTCGGGCTGCGGTCACGACTGGACGCAGCCTGGGCGGCGAGCGTGGCCGTGCTGTTCCTGACGGCCCTGCTGGCCCTCGCCAAGGGCATGATCTGGGAGGAGGCGCTGATCCTTGCGGCCATCGGCGCCTTCCTTGCGCCCCTGCGCGCCGCCTTCCCGCGAAAGGCGGCCCTCTCCCAGATGGAGGTTTCGCCGGGCTGGCTGCTGTCGGCCGCCGCCGCCCTGGTTGGGGCGGGATTGCTCGGGCTCTGGTTCTTCCAGCACGTCAACTACGACGACCAGCCGATCTGGAAGACCATGATGGACCGCGACGTCGCCCGCTCCATCCGGGCCTGGGCGGGCGCCGCCTTGGCCTTCTTGGGTTTTGGGATCTGGCGGCTGATCGCCACGGCGGCGACGCCCGGGGTGATCGGAGAGGAGGACCCAGACTTCGCGCGTGTGCGCGCCATCCTCGCCGACTCTGAGGCTGCAGAGCCGACTTCCAACCTGGCGCTGCTCGGGGACAAGCGGTTCTTGTTCTCCGAGTCCGGGCGAAGCTTCCTGATGTTTGGGGTCCGGGGGCGGTCTTGGGTCGCCATGGGCGGACCTGTCGGCCGCCGGGATGAGCGGCTCGAGTTACTCTGGCGGTTTCGGGAGATGGCCGACGCCCACGCCGCGCGCCCTGGCCTCTACGGTATCGGTCCCGAGGACTTGCCGGACGTGGTCGAACTTGGCTTCTCCATCCAGAAGATCGGGGAATGCGCCCGTCTTCCGCTCCGGGACTTCGCATTCGCCGGCCAGACGCGGGCCAAGATTCGCAGGGCCTGGCGCCAGGTCCGCGACGCCGGGGCCACCTTCGAGGTCATACAGCCGGACGCCGTCGAGGCCTGCCTGCCCGAACTCGCGGTCGTTTCGGATGAATGGCTGGAAGGCCAGCCCGGTGGTGACAAGACCTTCTCCCTGGGGGGGTTCCAGCCGAGCTACATCAAGGCCTTTCCTGTCGCCGTGGCCCGTTGGGAAGGGCGCATTGTCGCCTTCGCCAATCTCTGGCCGACCGCCTGCTGCGAGGCTTTCGCCATCGATCTGATGCGCTACAGCCAGGCTGCGCCCAAACGGATCATGGACTTCCTCTTCGTGGAGCTCATCAGCTGGGGCCGGGAGCAGGGCTACGCCTACCTGGATTTTGGCAATGCGCCCCTGGCTGGCCTGGAAGACCGTCCGCTGGCACCGGTCCTGACGCGGGTCGGGCGCCTGATGTTCGACCTGGGGGAAGACGTCTACAATTTCCAGGGCGTGCGCAGCTACAAGGACAAGTTCCATCCCGACTGGGAGCCCCGCTATGCGGCCGGCCCGGCCAAGTGGGCCATCGCCTTGATGCTGGCTGATGTCGGCCTGCTGACCTCCGGTGGCTTTGCTGGCCTGACCCGGCGGCCGCGCAAGGGTGAGGCCCCCGGCATGGCTACATCGACTTCGGTCCTGTCGTAACGCCGAGCAGGTTCACGAGGTGGACGACGAACACCAATAGGGCCGTCGCCAAGGCGACCATGATGGGCTGCCAGGGGATCATCCGGGGCCCCCTGATTAGGTCCGGCGGACGCGCGCCCCGCCAACCGGCGAAGCCCGCGAGGCCAGCTGACAGGAGCATGGCCAGTAGGGTCATCCTGACATCCATGGGTTGAATCTCCTGCCGATTGAATCCTGGACCTGACATCTATCCACAGCGCGTCGCGACCGGCCCGCGTCCACGGGTTAACAGCGCGTTTACACCCGAAAGCCGGCTGGCTACACCAGACCTTGGCCAGTGGGAGAGCGATTCGCATGTCGTCAGGGGTGCCCTGGAGCGTCAAGGGAATCGACCCCCGGGCCCGGGAAGTCGCCAAGGAACTGGCGGCGCGGGCCGGCATGACCCTGGGCGAATGGCTCAACCGGTCGATTCTCGAAGGCGAGGCCCCCACCCCCGTGTCGGCCCCTGTCGCGGGCCCCGTCGCGGGAGCACCCCGTCAGGCGCGTTCCGCAACGGCCCCTGACACTCGCGATCCCTTTGACCGCCCCGAGGGCGAGCTGCGCCGCCTTTCCCAGATCCTCGACCGTCTCGCCGACAGGTTGGATGGCGCCGAGGCGCGGACCGGCGAAGCCCTCGCCAGCCTCGATCGCTCGGTGCGCGCCACCTTCGGTCGCCTGGAGCAGGCAGTGGTGCGGCCACCCGCCACGCCCAGGCCGGAACCGCGTGCGGACCGTTATGAAGACGTCCTGAGGGCGCTGGAGTCCGCGCTTGGCCGCCTGTCGGTGCAGATGCGCGAGGGCGAGGTCCGCACCCAGGAGACCCTCGAGACCTTCCGGTCCCGCCTCGAACGGGCCGAGGCCCGTCCCCCGGTGTCAGCTGGGGTTGACCAGGTGGCCATCCGGATCGGCGAGATTCAGGACCGGACGGCGGCGGCTATGAGCGCCTTGCATGAGGCCTTCGGCGGTCTGGACCAGAGGCTTGCCAACCTTGAGGCTGGCGCTGGCGAGGGGGTCGAGAGCCGCCTGCGGGAGATGTCATTCCGGCTCGGTGAACGCCTGGACGCCGCCCGGGAAGAGATGACGCGCGATCTTTCCGAAACCGCGGGGCATCGGATTGGCGATCTGGAACGCGCGGTCGCCGAACTGTCCGAGAAAGTCAGACGCGTCGAACGCCAGTCGGCGGGCCTGCGGGACCCTGGACCTGACCGTTCGGTGCAGCCTCCCGAGACCCCGGAGGCGACAGAGCGCCACCCGGCCGATCAGGCCGAGCGCATCAGCGAGATCCTGGCCAGCCGGCTGTCCCGGGCCGACCCTTCCCAGGCCGCTTCCGTCGCCCGCTTGGGCGAGGAAATCGCACGCATCAACGACCGTATGGGTCTGCGGACCGACGGACCCCTCACCCATGCGTTGGTGGCAGGGACCGGCGATACGGCCGCCGGCGACGAAATCACGCAGCGGATCCGGAGGAGCGAAGACCGGACCACTCGCCTCCTGGAAGAGGCCCGGCTGCGTCTCGACGCCCACTTTCCCCGCCCCGAATCGTCACCCGCCGCCGCTAGGCCAAGCGCCATGTTGGCCGAAGAGTCGCGCCTCCTTTCGCTCTTCGACGACGACGATACCGAGGCCGTTCCATCGGAGCCCACTGCCAGGACCGCCGTCTTTCCGGGTGATGCCGAAGACGGGCGCGGCGATGAATGGCCGATCGACCTCCTGGCGGCTGCCCGTGCGGCGACAGCGCGTGGCGCAGGAAATCCGGCACCGGCTTCCGAGCCCGAGGAAGTGGTCCTGCCGGGCTTTGACCTGTCGCCGCCCCGGCCGGCACTTCGGCCCCGCAGGTTCGCAGGACCAGGTCTGGCCTCCCTGGCGGTCTTCTGCATTTCGGTCTCCCTGGTCGGCTATGGCGTGCTGAGCGTGCTCGAGAGCCGCACAACCGGGAAGGGCGGCGCCCGCACCGAGCCGGGCGTCCTGGCCTCGGTGCCCCGGAGCCCCTCTGAGCCGGTTCGCGCCGCCGTCGCCCTCGCACCCGCGCCTGGCGTGACTCCGGCGGCGACGGCCCAGGCCCAGATGCAGGCCCCACTCCAGACCCCGCTTGAGGCCAAGACGCTGGCCCGCCCGTCGCCTGCAGTACCGGCTTCGGGGCTGGACGCAAGATTTCGCAAGGCCCAGGCCGACCTGAAGGCCGGACGCCCTGAGGTGCTCAGCCAGGTCCGGACCTTGGCCGAATCCGGACATGGACCCTCCATGGCTCTGATGTCCGAGCTGTACCGCAAGGGCGAGGCGGGCCTCGCCCAGGATCCCGTCCTGGCCCGGTCCTGGCTCCGTCGTGCCGCCGAGTCTGGCGATCGCGTCTCCATGCACCTCTATGCCCTGGCCCTGATGAACGGACAGGATGGGCCGCGCGATCCCGAGGTCGCCGTCAGCTGGTTCCGCCGCGCCGCCGAAGCAGGCCTCGTGGGCAGCCAGTTCAACCTGGGCGTCGTCTACGAGCGGGGCATGGGCACGCCTCGTGACCTGCGCCAGGCCTATGTCTGGTACTCCCGCGCCGCCGAGAATGGCGATGGCGAGGCCCTGCGGAGTGTGGAGCGCCTCCGCCCGACAATGACGGCCGCGGCACCGGTCTCGTCGGACGATATTCGCCTCGCGCAGACCGCCCTGGGCCGCCTCGGCTATTATTCCGGGCCGGCCAACGGATCGACCACGCCCCAGCTGAGGGCCGCCATCGAGGCCTACCAGAAGGACCAGAAGGCACCCGCGACCGGCCTCCTGGACGACGCCACCCTGAAACGCCTTGCCATGCTGGGCCGCTAAGGCCGCAGGAGGCGCTCGCGCTGGACGTCTACCTCCCCATCGCGGAAATCTCGGTCAACGCTCCCCTGCTGGTGGCGATCGGTGCCCTTGTGGGATTCCTGTCCGGGATGTTCGGCATCGGGGGCGGGTTCCTGATGACGCCGCTCCTGGTCTTCCTCGGCGTGCCCGCGCCCGTTGCGGTGGCCAGCATGGCCGGCCATGTCGCTGCCTCCTCGACCTCCAGTGTCCTGGCCTATTCGGCGACCCGGGGCGTCGACTTCCGAATGGGCGGCGTCCTGGCGGCCGGGGGGGCGGTCGGCTCGGTGATCGGTGTGGAGGTGTTCCGCTGGCTCCGGCTGGCGGGTCAGGCGGACCTGGCAGTAGCCCTGGCCTACCTGGTCTTCCTGGGCGTGATCGGATCGCTGATGCTGTGGGAGTCCCTCCGGGCCCTGGCCCGCCGGCGCCGGGGGGATCCCGCCGGCGCTTCCCAGTCCCGTCGCCCGGCCCTGCTGTATGGTCTGCCCCTGAAGATGCGGTTCCCCCGGTCGCGTCTCTACATCAGCGTCCTCCCGCCCCTTCTCCTTGGTGCCTTCGTGGGGGTGCTTTCCGCGGTCATGGGCGTTGGCGGCGGCTTCATCCTGGTCCCGGCCATGATCTACCTCCTGCGGATGCCCGCCGGTGTGGTGGTGGGCACCAGCCTGTTCCAGATCATCCTCACCACCTCCCTGACCACTGTCCTTCAGGCGGGCCGCAACCAGACGGTGGACATACTGCTGACGGGACTTCTCGTGCTGGGAGGCGTCTTCGGCGCCCAGCTTGGTGCCCGGGCCTCGGCCCGGGTCCGCGCCGAGGAACTGCGCGTCCTCCTGGCGGTGATCATCCTCGGGGTCGGCCTTTTCATGGGCATGCGCCTGGTCCTGACCCCAACCGATCCCTTCGTCCTCCTGCCGGTGGGAGGCTGAGATCACCGCCGATCCCCCACCCGTCCACCTGTCTGCAGACCTCACCACGGCCAATGTCGAGGTCGACGCCGGATATGCCGGCGCCCGGATCGGGGTCTTCGGCGCCGTCTTCGACCCCTCTGGAAGGCCGGCCGACGTCGTGGTCCTTGTCCGGGGACCCGACCAGCCCGCCGCCATCGCCCGGCGTGAGCGGCGCGCCGGGCTCTGGTTGAACGGCCCCCCGGCGACGGTCGCGAGCGCCCCGGGGTTTCACCTGACCGCCTCCAACCGGAGGCTCGCCGAGATTGCAGCCCTATCGACCCTTCGAAGTGAGGGTGCAGGAACGGGCGCCCTGGACCTTTCGGCGGGCATGGACCCGGTTTTCGCTCGCGCCTTTGTCCGGCTCAAGGCCCGGGAAGGCCTGTACCTGGAGGATCCCGCCGGGGTGACCTTCGTCGACAAGGGCCTGTTTCGCGCCCGGATCACCCTGCCGGCTTCCGCGCCTGTCGGCCGCTACCGGGTGGATGTTTTGCTGTTCCAGGACGGTCAGCCCATCACCCGGCGAAGCCGGGAGCTGGTCGTCGAGAAGGTCGGGCTCGAGCGGGTGATTTCCGGTTTTGCCCGTCAGAGCCCCTGGGCCTATGGTATGGCTTGCATGCTGATTGCGCTGGCCGCCGGCTGGGCAGCGTCCGCAGTCTTCAGGAGGGTGTGATGTTCCTGGCTCCCCGCCCGGTCTGGAGTCTCGCCCTCTTGGGCCTGGCCGGATTTCCCGCTGCGGCCATCACCTACGCCTTTGGCCCATCGGACCTGCACTTCACCTCCATCCACGTTCTCCTGACCTGGTCAGCGGTGGTCCTCGGTTTCCTGGGGGGAATCCGCTGGAGCCAGGAGGCGGGACGGGAACCGCCCCACCTCATCCGGCTCGCGGGTGCCATGCTGCCTCCACTCGCCGGTGGCGGGCTCCTGCTGGCCCGGGACTATGTCGCCGCGGACATAATCATTGGCGGCTTCATTGTGGCCTATCTTGCCGCCTGGCTGTTCGACAAGGCGCCCCAGACCCTGTCCCGCTACCCGGCCCTGATGACCCTTCTGACCTTCTCGGCCTGCGTGTCCCTGGCCCTGGCCCTGGAGAAGGCCTTGCGCCTATGACTTGAGATGCGTGACCCTGTCTCGGTCCGATAATCGGTTCCCACTTATCGGAACAGGATCTAGCCCCGGTCCGGCCGCAGGGACCGGACCCCCGCCGCATGGACCCGCCGGTCGCCAAGGGCGGCCACCACGGGCGACTTTCGGAACAGTCCTGAGAAGGCTGGATCCAGGACATTCAGCCCTCCCGTAAAGGCCCCGTAGGCGGGCAGGACCGCTCGCTCCCCATCCGTGACCAGGCACCGGCGCCGCACCGCCCCGCGGGGGGTGGCGATCCGGGCGCAGGGATGCAGGTGCCCGGCGATCTCGCCGGGCGAGGGTCCGGTCCGGGGTTCATGCCGCAGGACGAGGTCGCCCAGCCGCACTTCGTCGGCCGCCTCGCCGGGTAGGTCGCCGTCGGGCTCCGGGTCGTGGTTGCCGGTAATCCAGACCAGGTCCGCCGCCCGGCCCAGGGCCTCCAGGGCCTCCCGGTCTGCCTCCGACATCCGCCTGGAGGCCCCCCGGTCGTGGAAGGCGTCGCCCAGGAAGACAATTCGCCCGGGAGCCTGGGCCGCCGCATCTGCCGTCAAGCGCCGCAGGGTCTCGCGGGTATCGAGGGGCGGCAGGAGCTGGCCCCTGCCGGCGAAGGCCGAGCCCTTCTCCAGGTGCAGGTCAGCGACGATCAGGGTGGAACGTCCGGCCAGCAGCAGGGCCCCTGACGGCAGGAGGCGTGCCGCCTCCCCCGCCAGGGTCAGCTCCAGGGCGCCGTCCGCCCAGGGGCGCAGGCCGAGGGCCGCAACCGGGCTCACGCCAGGGCCTCGGCGATCAGCTCGCTCTCGGCCTCCGCCAGTATGGCGTCGCCGGCGGCGCCAGGGCTCCGTTCCTTTCCGATCTCCATCAGCATGGGTACGGCGAAGGGGGACAGCCGGTCCAGCCGGACGTGGCGGATCCGCCCCGCCACCCGGGCCAGGAGGTCGCCCAGGCGGGCGGCATCGATCATGCCCTCGGCGGCGTCCTGGCGGGCGCAGCGAAGGAGGAGGTGGTCGGGCTGGTGGCGCCGCAGGACGTCGTAGATCAGGTCCGTGGAAAAGGTCACCTGCCGTCCTGACTTGCGCGGCTCGCCGGGAAATCGCCGTTCGATGAGACCAGCGATGATGGCGCAGCCCTTGAAGGCGCGCTTCATCATGAAGCTTTCGGCCAGCCAGTCCTCCAGGTCGTCGCCCAGCATGTCCTGGGCGAAGAGGTCGTCCATGTTGACGTCGTCCATGGGCTGAAGGGACCAGACGGTCAGGGCGTAGTCGTTACAGACGAACCCCAGGGGTTGGGCACCGGCGCGCTCCAGCCGGCGGGTCAGCAGCATGGCCAGGGTGGTGTGAGCCAGCCGGCCCTCGAAGGGATAGGCCACCAGGAAGTGTCGGCGGCCCCTGGGGAAGGTCTCCACCAGCATCTCGTCCTCGGCCACGATCCGCGAATGCCGGCGCTGCAGGCCCAGCCACTCGCGCACGTCCGGGGGCAGGACTTCCCAGGCCGCCGGGTCCGACATCATCCGCCGGACCCGGCGGGCAAGATGGCTGGACAGGGCGAACTTGGAGCCGCCCCAGGAGGGCATCTTCGGGTCCGAGTCCCGGGCGGGCCGGACCAGGACGTCCATGCCGGTAATGCCCGCCAGGCTCCAGACCTGGCCGGCGAAGACGAAGGTGTCCCCCGGGTCCAGCATCTCGAAATAGCCTTCCTCGATCTCCCCGATCTTGCGGCCGCCTACCAGGCGAGCGCCCTGGGCGATGCGGACGGAAAGCACATCCGGCGACAGGATGGCCCCCAGGTTCAGCCGGTGACGCCGGGCGATCTCGCCATTGCGCACCGTCCAGCGGCCCCCGGGGTCCCGGACCATCCGGCGGAAGCGGTCGTAGGCCTGCAGGGCGTAGCCGCCGGTGGCGGTGAGGTCGAGGGTGAGGTCGAAGTCGGCCCGGGACAGGTCGCGGTAGGGCCCGGCGGTAAGTGCCTCGGCCAGCATGGCCGCTTCGTCAAAGGGCTCGGCGCAGGCACAGCCCAGCAGGTGCTGGGCCAGGACGTCCAGGGCGCCGGTCCGCAGGGGCTCGCCGTCCAGCTGGTTCTCGGCGATGCACTCCCGGGCCGCCTGGCACTCCAGGGTCTCGAACCGGTTGGCGGGCACGAAGAGGGCGCGGCTGGGTTCGTCCAGGCGATGGTTGGCCCGGCCGATCCTCTGCACCATCCGGCTGGCGCCCTTCGGCGAGGCCAGCTGGATGACCAGATCCACGTCGCCCCAGTCGATGCCGAGGTCCAGGGTGGACGTGCAGACCACAGCCTTCAGCTCGCCCCGGGCCATGGCCGCCTCGACCTTTCGCCTCTGCTCGGGCGCCAGGCTGCCGTGGTGCAGGGCGATGGGCAGGCTGTCGTCGTTCAGCTTCCACAGTTCCTGGAAGGCGAACTCGGCCTGGAAGCGGGTGTTGACGAAGACCAGGGCCGTCCGCGCCGTTCTGATGGCCTCATAGACCTCGGCCATGGCGTGCTGGGCGGTATGCCCGGCCCAGGGCGTGCGGCCATTGGACAACAGCAGGTCCACCTGGGGCGGGGCGCCGGGCGGGCCGCGGACCAGGTCCACGGGCCGGTCGCCGCAGCCCATCCACCGGCGGATGACGTCCGGGTCGTCCACCGTCGCCGACAGGCCGATGCGCCTCAGCCCCGGCGCCAGGGCCGACAGGCGGGCCAGGCCCAGGGACAAGAGGTCCCCGCGCTTGGAGGCGTGCAGGGCGTGGATCTCGTCGATGATGACGCAGGAAAGGTCCTCGAAATAGAGGCGCGAGCCTTCCCAGGCGCAGAACAGGGCCAGCTGCTCGGGAGTGGTCAAAAGGATATCGGGGGGCCGAACCTTCTGCCTCTGGCGGCGGGCGACCCCGGTGTCGCCCGTCCGGCTCTCGGCGGTGACGTCCAGCCCCATCTCCCGGATCGGCCGGGCGAGGTTGCGCTCGACGTCCACGGCCAGGGCCTTGAGCGGTGAGATATAGAGGGTGTGCACTCCCCGCCGCCCGTCGCGGGGGCGGGCCTCCAGCTCCACCAGGGTGGGCAGGAAACCGGCCAGGGTCTTGCCGCCCCCCGTCGGGGCGATCAGCAGGGCGTCACGGCCCGCCCGCGCCCGGGCCACCATCTCCAGCTGGTGGACGCGCGGCGACCAGCCCTGCGCCGCGAACCAGTCGGCGAATCGGGAGGGCAGGAGGGGGGAATCCGCAGCGGCGTCGGCCATGCCCGGGTTCTAGCATGTTCCCCTTCCGTTTCGAGGGGGATCAGGCGTCCGCCAGGTTCTCGATCCGGGT
>Ga0114973_10002016_pt1 | contig 14911 bp, 6 predicted proteins | sample M_140807_MF_Meta_FD_87025 | JGI IMG/M metagenome (GOLD analysis project Ga0114973, IMG submission 87025) | Freshwater microbial communities from Lake Montjoie, Canada to study carbon cycling - M_140807_MF_MetaG | ecosystem: Environmental > Aquatic > Freshwater > Lake | place: Lake Montjoie... | reverse complement strand
TGGGTTACCAATCGGAATGGAAGTACTACCAACACTAGAGATATTGTAGGGTTGATGGATCTTGGAGAAAAGAATCCTTACTTGACTTCACTCATTAGTTCGGGAAATTTACCTGACAATAAACCGAATAGTCTTTATTCTCAAATCATTTCAAATCCTGGAAATAGAAATCCTGCTTTGGTGGTAAGTAATTTACAAATGCTAGGACTTTCGCCGGTACAAGATTTTGAAAAAACTTTTGCAAGAAAACTAGATTCTACACAATATATTTTCAATAAGCAGGCAGGGTATATTTCGTTGAGTCAACCTTTGCAAGCAGATGAAGTACTAGGGGTAGCTTATCAGTATTCTTACAATGGAAAAATATATTCGGTAGGTGAATTTTCGCAGGATTTACCACCTGATAGTTCTTCTGCCACGCAAAAAGTTTTATTCTTAAAATTATTAAAAGCTACTTCTCAAAGAACAGCCCTTCCTATCTGGAAGTTGATGATGAAAAATGTGTACTCGGTAGGATATGGCACTTTAACTGCTACCGATTTTAAACTAAATGTTTTGTATCAAGAACCAGGCCTTGGTTGGAAGCGCTATGTTCCTTTTGGAAATAAAAATGTAGGATCGCCTATTCTTTCATTGGTTAATTTGGATAGGTTGAATAGTCAGTTGGATCCGCAGCCCGATGGAGTTTTTGATTATGTGGAAGGCTTTACTGTTATTTCTCCTTACAGTAGAATTGTATTTCCGGTACTGGAACCATTTGGTCGCGATTTGGCGAGTCAAGTTTATACATCCCCTCCTGCTGCTGCTAAAGACACCTTGTATTATGCTTTGTATGATTCTATCAAGGCAGTGGCTCAACAATACCCCAATCTCAATCGATTTGTAATGAAAGGCTCAGCCCGTACCTCTGGGTCTTCAGATATCAGTATCGGTTATAATATTCCTCGTGGTAGCGTTACCGTTACCGCTGGTGGTCAAACATTAATTGAGGGAGCGGATTACGATATTAATTATGATCTTGGAACCATTAAGGTAACTAACCAAGCGATACTCAATGCAGGCTTACCGGTGCAGGTAAATTTTGAAAACAATGCCGCTTTTGGAATGCAGCAAAGAAATTATATGGGCTTAAGGTTTGATTATCTAGCCAAAAATAAATTGAAAGAGCAGTTGGCAATTGGAGGAACAGTGGTTCGTTTGGGGGAGCGTCCATTTTTTACAAAAAATAATTTAGGAGAAGATCCTATTAGAAATTCAATGTATGGTTTGGATGTTAATTACAAAAAGGAAACGCCTAGAATAACTAAATTATTAGACAAACTTCCTTTTTATTCAACGACTGCAGCCTCTTCAATAAATGCGTATGTAGAAGGTGCTTTTTTGCAACCAGGCCATGCTCCTCAAATTGGAAAGGGTGCAGCAGGAACGGTTTATATTGATGATTTTGAAGGAAGTAAATCCGGAATTGATCTACGTTTTCCTGCCATCAGTTGGGTGATGGCTTCTGTACCTCAAAAGGCTACAGACGCTGGCGGAAATATACTTTTTCCAGAGGCTATTTTAAATAATAATATTGATTACGGAAAAAAAAGAGCAAAGTTAGCATGGTACCAAATTGAGCCAGCCTTGCAAGGTTTTAAGGGAGTTAATAATCCTTTAAGCGACAACAGAACAGAGTTGAGTGATCCGAGAGCAAGGCTTGTAAAACAGAGTGAAATATTTCCACAAAGAACGACCGATTTTGGACAAAATCAGCTGATTACTTTTGACCTTGCTTTTTATCCTAAAGAAAAGGGACCTTATAATTATGAATCTTCTGCTCTTGCAATTGACGCCAACAATCTTTTAAAAAATCCGAAACAAAAATGGGGTGGGTTGATGCGAAATATTGACCAGACAGATTTTGAAACAGCGAATATTGAGTTCATTGAATATTGGGTTCAAGATCCTTTTATAAATACTGCTCAGCGGCCTAATGCTGATAAGTCAACCGGTGGTAAATTGTATTTTAATCTTGGAAATATTTCTGAAGATATTCTTAAAGATGGAAGAAGATTTTACGAAAATGGATTGCCTACACCTTCTGCCTCTTCTCAGGTAGACAATGCTTCTGTATGGGGAAAAGTACCGCTCAATCCAATTCAAGTTACCAATGCATTTAGTAACAATGCCGATGATAGAAAATTTCAGGATATTGGATTTGATGGAAATAACAGTGATTCTGAAAAAGTTAAAAGAGCTCCATATTTAGCACAACTTCAAGGAACCCTTGGTAGCAATGCATATCAAGCGGCATTAAAAGATCCTTCTTCAGATGATTATATTCATTATCGGGATGCATCTTTTACTGGATCAGATGGAATTGTGAAACGGTATAAAAATTTTAATAATCCTGAAGGAAATTCAAAAGTAAATGATGGCTCTGCATTTTCTTCAGCAGCTACCTTATATCCTGATGCAGAAGATTTGAATAGGGACAACACCATGAATGAAACGGAAGAATATTTTCAATACATAGTGGATATCAAACCTTCTACTGACCCATTAATGCAAATTGGAGTAAATTATATCGTAGATAAAAAGACTGTTAATATCACTGGCTTGCCTGATGGTACGAGCCGTTTAGAAACTTGGTATCAATTTAGAATTCCGATTGGTTCTTATGCTAACAAAATTGGAAACATACCTGATTTTAAATCTATTCGTTTTATGAGAATGTTTTTAACAGGTTTTGAAGATGAGGTGGTGATGCGCTTTGGCAAATTAGAATTAACTCGAAATATGTGGAGAAAGTTTCCAAATAAAATTGATTCATCAGGAATTTATTCTCCCATTACTACCGGTGCTTCTTTAAATATTAATGGGGTAAATATTGAGGAAAATGATAAGCGAACTCCACTCGCTCACCGCACGCCGAGAGAAATCAAGCGTCAACAGATTCTAAGCAACAATGGAGTAAATCTTTTGCAGAATGAGCAGAGTATGTCGCTGCAGTTTTGTGGTTTGGGTAAGGGGGATGCTAGAGGTGTACAACAAACATTTGCTAATAGAGATATAAGACAATATGGAAAATTGTCAATGTACATTCACGCAGAAAACAATGTAAAAACTTCTAATGGAATAAGGGATCGTGATTTAAATGCAGTCATCAGAATAGGGACTGACTTTGTAAGTAATTATTTTGAAATAAAAATACCATTATATATTACTCCATTATCTGCTAATATATTAGATCCTAATTCCGATAAATACAATGACACGCTTTGGAGGGCTATCAATAGTTTGAATCTAGACCTCACTATGTTGCCTAAATTAAAACAGGAAAGAAATATTAGAGGAGCATCTAATATTATGTATAGGAAGTTGCAATCTAATGGGCAAACCTATTCGATATTGGGTGATCCAAATTTGGGAGAAGTAAGAGGTATATTAATTGGAGTAGAAAATACTAGTAATAATTCTGCTTGTGGCGAAATGTGGGTCAATGAATTGCGCCTTAATTCAATTGATGAAAATGGTGGATGGGCTGCCGTGGCAAAGATAAATATGTCACTAGCGGATTTGGGAACTATTTCAGGATCTATTTCAAATCATACTGCTGGTTTTGGTACCTTGGAGCAGCGAGTGAGTGAAAGGTATCGAGATAATTTTACTCAAATGGATCTAGCAGCAAATATTGAGTTGGGTAAATTATTACCTAAACAAGCTGCTGTTTCTATCCCAATGTTTGCCAGTTATTCTCAGGCAATCAGTAAGCCCCAATACGATCCTTATGATATGGATATTCGGCTTAAAGATAAGCTAGGGGTTTCTCCTGCAAGTAAAAGAGATTCGATTAATAATGCCGCCGTAGATTTTACTAGCACAAAAACGCTCAATTTTACGAATGTCAAAAAAACTAGGACTAGTAAAAAAAGTCCTAAGATTTATGATATTTCTAATGTGGATTTTAGTTATTCCTATATCAATATTACCGCCCATAATCCATTGATTGAAAACAATGAAGTTACCCGTCATCGAGGTGGAATCGGTTATAATTTTGCTCCACAGCCTAAGTATGTTGAACCACTTAAGAAGATTCCATTTTTGGTTAAAAGAAAAACTCATTGGTTTGATTTATTGAAGGATGTTAATCTCAATCCTATGCCATCACAAATAAGTTTTAGAGCAGATATTCATCGGCAGTTTGGTGCAGTAAGGCCAAGATCTGTGGGCTCTGATAAATATAAGATTCCTGAGACTTATGATAAATATTTGACCTTACAACGCGACTTTATTTTTCGTTGGGGTTTAACACGTTCTATAAATTTTGATTTTACTGCTAACAACAATTCTAGGGTAGACGAGCCTGCAGGCAGATTAGAAACTGCTCTTCAAAAAGATAGTCTATGGTCTAATTTATTAAAGGGTGGGCGAAATACTTTGTACAATCATTCTGCAAATGTTTCTTATACATTGCCTACTGCAAAATTTCCATTGCTTGAATGGACAACTTTTAATATAAAATACCAAGCCACCTATCGCTGGATAGGCGCATCAAGATTAGCTGTTGAGTTAGGGAATATTTTGGAAAATGGGCAAAGTCAAGAAGCAACTGCTCAACTTGACTTTACTAGATTGTACAATAAATTAAGATTCTTCCGCGCCATTGAACAGCCTAACTCTGGACAAAAAAAGAATAGAGAAGTTACCAAAGATTCTATTTTTAAATCAATTACCAAAGCAGGAGTTGTTACTAAAAAGTTTAAGCGCATTAAAGTCACCAAGCTAAAAGATCCTAATTATTTGCCGGATATTGGAACAGTTGGTAGAGTGTTTGGTAAATTGATTACTAGTGTTAAGCAGATGAATATTTCTTTGTCTGAAAATGCGAATACGCGTTTGCCAGGCTATTTGGATAGCACGCAATATATTGGTCAAAATTTCAGAAGTATGCAACCGGGTTTTGATTTTATTTCTGGAAAACAACCAGATACCAACTGGCTAAACAATGCAGCAAGAAAGGGATTGATCAGTGCAGATACTTTGTTCAATAGTATTTTGCAACAAAGTTTTGATCAACGGTTAACACTAACTGCGCAGATAGAACCATTTAGAGATTTGAATATTAGTGTGAATATGAATAAGACTTTTAATAAAAATTATTCAGAATTATTTAAGGATACTACTGGTACAGGAAGACAATTTAGTCACTTGAGTCCTTATGGTGGAGGTGGATTTGATGTGAGTTATATTTCCTACAAAACATTGTTTGGCAATTTTAACCCCAATCAGATTTCTGAGACCTTCGTTACTTTTCAAAATAGTCGACAAATTATTTCTCAAAGATTGGGCGCATTGAATAAATACAATGATGGCAGACCATTGGAAGCGAATGGCTATGCCTATGGATATAATAAATATGCGATTGATGTATTGATTCCTGCATTTATATCTGCCTACTCAGGACAAGATCCCAACAGTGTTTCTTTAATAAAACAAAGCAATGCGAACATCAAGTCAAATCCTTTTAGTAAAATTTTGCCAAGGCCTAATTGGAAATTAGATTATAATGGATTAAGTAGGGTGAAAGGGTTAGAAAAGATTTTCACCAATGTTACTATATCTCATGGATACAATGGAAGTTTGAGTATGAATGGATTTACCTCTGCATTATTATACCAAGATGTTTCACGCTATGGTTATCCATCTTTTTTTGATACCATTTCAAAAAATTATATTCCGTATTTCATGTTACCTAATATTACTATCCAAGAGCAGTTTGCGCCATTGGTGGGGCTTGACATGACCTTTACCAATCAGTTTCAGTTTAAGATTGATTATACCAAACAAAGAACACTGAGTTTAAGTCTGGTAGATTTTCAATTAAGTGAAACAAGGAGTACAGAATTTGCTATAGGTGCTGGTTATCGTAAACGTGGACTTAAATTATTCGGCGGATTAAAATTGCCTAAATTTTTAAGTAAGGATGGCGGTAGCAAATTAGACAATGAAATCAACTTTAGATTTGATTTAAAAGTTAGAGACAATGTAACAGTAAATAATCGCTTGGATCAAAATTCCACCTTACCAACTGGTGGTAGTAAAGAAATCACCCTCTCACCTACCATTGATTATTATTTAAACAGTCGGATCAATATCAAACTCTTTTTTGATCAGCGTAGGGTTAATCCCTATATATCTTCCAGTGCGCCCATGACCAATACTAGGGCGGGTGTACAGTTGAGGATATCGCTGGCTCAGTAATGATAGTAACCTTTTTTTATCCGCATTTAATTTATTGTACTTTTAGGACGATAGTTTGAAACCTTTAGGCAGTTTTCTGATTGGAGTATTCTCGACTTTAATTTATATATTTGTTTAAGACTATTAACAATTAGTTTTGCAATATATGGTTTTAGTATTTTTTATTGGTAGTATCTTTTGTTCTTTTATAACAGCCTATTTGCTCCTCTTTAGAAAATTATCGTATCAATTATTTTCTGATAAACTTTTTGCTTTTTTGCTTTTATCTTATAGTATTTGTTCTATTGTTTATTTATTAGTGACAACAGGTTTGTTAATTCAAGTTCCTTTTTTATATCGATCTTTTGCCTCTGTTAATTATTTGATTCCTCCCTTAGCCTATTTTTATGTCAGGTCTGTTTTAAAAAATGAATCTAGTTTTAAAGCAATAGACCTATTTCACTTAATTCCTTTTATTTTAATGGCCATTAATTATTTGCCATTTTATTCCTTGCCTTTGGAGGATAAAAAGAAAATTGTTTTATTAGTTACAGCAAATACAAATGATAATTTAATTCAAGTTGGTTATTTGCCTGAGTACATTCAAATTATTAGACCATTGCAATGTTTGATTTATCTGATTTTTCAGTGGAAAATACTATTGGATTTTAAAAAGCAACCAATAGTTTCCATTTTTGATAATCACTACCAAAAAGTAATGAGGTGGCTAACTATATTCAATTGGGTCATTACAGCCATTGTTATTTCTTTTTTAATATATGTAGTAATGTACTTAATAGGTATTGATAATGAGGGTTGGCTAGTGGAAGTTTTAAAGTCAGTTTCAGCTATATTGGTGGCAATTGGTTTGTTTATTTTGAGCAGTTATTTTTTGATAGATCCAAATGTTTTATTTGGTTTACCTTTTATAAACCCTAAAAGTAAAGTAAAGTTCAATCGTAATTCGGAAGCCAAAATTATCAATACTACAACTCAACAAGATTTCGATACTGATGCCCAATTGATCTTAGAGTACTTCGAGCAAAAAAAACCTTTTTTACGCCGCGATATAAATATTGGTGCTCTTTCAGTAGAATTGGATATTCCCACTAGGGAATTATCTTTTATTTTAAATCATTATTTCAAAGTAAAATTTACCGATTTTATAAATTCTTACCGTATTCAGTATGTGTTAGATGAAATTAATAAGGGAAAGTTAATGACCCAAACACAAATTTCGATTGCAGAGGAAGCTGGATTTTCTGGGAAGCAAAGTTTTTACAATGCGTTTAGAAAAGCCTATCATTGCACGCCTACTGAGTTTTTAAAGAAGCAGACTGCTTGAGGTATGATTTTTTGAGCGTGAACGCAATATTTTTAAAAAAATCCCCCCAAAATAACCTTCATCGTACCAATACCCGCTATTAGTAAAAGGGTTACAATCTCTCCTTTAAAAAAGTCCGTTGGCCATGCAAAGTTTTTGATACCAAGGCCCTATACCATTGTGACAAATATTTAGTCCAACCTCTTTTCTATGAGCATCCCAATTTATAGGAACTATCTAAGATTAATCCTTTGCCCTTCGGAATAAATAATAAAAAAACTTAATATTTATATTTCTCAAATTTTATATGGTCTAATTTCTTTCTTATTATAATATTTAGGATAAAATCAGTCCACTATTCTGCAAATCATACTAGTTTATGGTTTGATTGCGAAGCTACCCTACTCAATTATTTTATTTTTGAAACTTTATAATATAATAGATAATTCAACTTTTTAAACATTTGACTAAATTTTTAGCGATAATAATGGTTGGTTTTATTATTCACCCAGATCTGTTAGCCCAATCTATCACCCCATCTACCATTAATAACGGCGGTGGCTTTTCTACCACTTTAGAATGGAGTATTGGAGAATCGGCTTCTATTGCCAATTTTACTAGCGCTACCCATTTATTAAACACAGGAGTTTTACAACCCATCATCATTGAAAATAAACCAGGTAATAACGGAAACAGTTCAGACTTAGGTATTGTCGTTACCATTGGGCCTAATCCTACCAATGACCTCGTTCACTTAAAGTTGAAATTTAAGGAGCTGGGACACTTATTACTTCAATTAACGGATGCAAAGTCGGCGCTAGTATTTAGTAAAGAAGTAGAAATTACTAGTAACAATAGTTATGAAAATGATCTAACGATGGAGCAGTATGCTGCTGGCGTATATTTTTTGAGAGTGTATTTTAAATCAACTAGTGGAAATACCAAAACAGCTATCTATAAAATAGTTAAAATATAAAATTATTATTCAATTCCAATATAATTACAATAAGGTAATACTTATGCAAAAAATAAACCTACTATATAAGACATTATTCTTGTTGGTTTTCACACTCGCAATGATAGGTACTCATGCACAATCTGGATTAAATTTTCAAGGAGTAGCAAGATCTAGTACCAATTCAGTTCTTGCATCTCAAGCCATTAGCATTAAATTAACGATTCTTCAAGGCAGTGCTACTGGCTCTGCAGAATATAGTGAAACAAGAAAAGTAACCACCAATGCACAAGGTCTTTTTACAGCGGTGATTGGAGAGGCAGGTGCATTAAATACAACAGGAAATTTTGCAACGATCAACTGGAAACTTACTCCAAAGTTTTTAAAAGTAGAAATGGATCCCACTGCAGGTAGCAATTTTACAACGATGGGCACTACTCAATTGCAATCGGTAGCCTATGCGCAATTTGCCAATGGGGTAGCCGCAGAAAATGTGGCAGGTGTTTTGCCCGTTGCGGCTGGAGGTACAGGTGTGACAAGCATTTCAGCAATAAAAACTGCTTTGTCAATTGATAAAGTTAACAATACTGCCGACCTAGATAAACCGATCAGTAACTCAACACAAAGTGCATTAGCGATAAAAGCAAATGCTACGGATGTAGCGATTAGTTTGGCTACAAAGGTTGATAAGGTAACAGGTAAGGATTTATCGACCAATGATTATACCACTGCTGAAAAAACAAAATTAGCCGCCATTACAGGAATCAATACCGGCGACCAAGACTTAAGTCTATATGCAACCGCAGCATCTGTTTTATTAAAAGAAAATCAATCTAATAAATCAACCGATGCATTACTAGGTGGAACCAATGCCAGTAATGTTTTGTTCCCCACACAAAAAGCAGTAAAAGATTATGTAGCTGCCAATGCAGCAAGCGGTGGAGTGGCAGATGGTGGCATCACCAATATTAAACTAGGCGACTTATCGGTAACCGATTCAAAAATTGCAGATGTCGCTGCTTCAAAAATAACTGGTACGCTAGGTGTTGCTCATGGAGGAACAGGTGTTACTACCTTGACTGGAATAGTAAAAGCAAATGGAACCAGTCCATTTACTGCAGCTACAGCAGGCACTGATTACTTAGCGCCCAGTGGAAGTGCTGCTAACCTAACTTCTTTTCCAACGCTCAATCAAAATACCACTGGTAATGCAGCAACGGCTACTAAATTAGCAGCAACAAAAAATATTAATGGGATTGCTTTTGATGGATCTGCAGATATTATTGTTCCAGCAAAATTTACCAATAATGTTACAATAAATTTATCAGGCAGTAAATCGTTGGGTAAATATCCGAATGGTGCTACTATCCCAGCTGCAGGCAAAACCTTGGATGAATTTTTATTAGACCTAGTAACCGAATCTATTCATCCAACTTATACTGCACCAACCGTTTCAATTGGTTCTGATAAAAGTGCATCTTATGAAATTGGAACAAATATAGGCACTGTAACATTGAGCAGTTCTTTTAATCAAAACAATGGAGGGGCGGCTATAAGTACAACCTATTTTAAAAATAGCGGGTCTTTAGGAGCAGGAGTAAATACTAACAACCACGGAGTACTTTCAACAAGTATCAGTTATTCTGTGACGGTAACTTATGGTGCTGGCACAGTAGTGCTCAATGACAATTTAGGCAATCCAGATGCTACCGGGCAAATAGCTGCAGGCAGTGTCAGTAGCAGTTTAACGATCAGTCCTTATGCTAATAAATATTTTGGAACCAGTGCTTCTAATTCAGTCGATGATGCTACTTTAAGAGCTGGTACCAATGAAGTAGCCTCTGGAAAAGCTAAATCTAATTTTACTATTCCTATTTCAAGTGGAACAAAATATATTTTTTATGCTTACCCGGCATCACTAGGGGCGCTCAGTTCTATTTCAGTAGAAGGGTTTGGAAGCTTGGATGCATTTACTTTAACCACTCGAAATGTAACCAACGCTAGTGGATACACGCAATCATATAATATTTACATTTCCAATAACAACTTTGCAAGTAGTGTAAATAATGTCATCATTAACTAAGTGAGTATGAAATTTAAAAAAATAATACTATTATTTATTGCATTGCAATTCTTTTATACTGTATCGAATGCGCAAATAAAATTAGTAGGTAATATTACTACCAACGGGGTAGCTAGTTATCCTACTCATATTGATAGTTTAGGCAGAGGCGGTTACATGAGTTTACCAACCGCTACTGAAAGAGATGCTATTCCTAATTTAAGAAGAAAATATGGCATGTTGGTATTTGTGCAGGCGGATGGAAAAATTTATAAATTAAATGCACCTACTTTAACGAATGCAGATTGGGTAGAGCTTTCCTTCGGATCTTCTGGCAGTCAATATACTGATGCTTTAGCAAGATCAGCCACCAGCTTAACAGTAACAGGATCCAGTGGTGCAGCCACTTACAGTAGTACTACGGGTGTATTTAATATTCCCAATTATACCTTAGCAGGGTTGGGTGGTGAACCAAGCTTAAGTACTGGTTCAACTACTGATTACTTAAGAGGAGATAAAACTTGGGCCTCACTTCCTGTTTATACTTTAAGTGGTTTAGGTGGAGAGCCTACTATTACAGCAGGTACTTCTTCTCAGTATTGGAGAGGCGATAAAACCTTTCAAACTTTAAATACCACCGCTGTAGTAGAGGGCACAAATTTATATTATACGGATGCAAGATCTAGATCAGCTGTAAGTTTGACTACTACAGGATCAAGCGGTGCTGCCACTTACAGCAATTCTACTGGTGTACTAAATATACCCAATCATACTTTAGCAGGGTTGGGTGGTTCACCTAGCTCAAGAACAATAACAATCAATGGTACTGCTCAAGATTTATCAGCTGATAGATCTTGGTCTGTAGGAACGGTAACGAATGTAAATGCTTTGACATTGGGCACTACTGGAACTGATATAACTTCTTCAGTTGCGAATGGCACAACAAGCCCTACCATAACATTAAATATCCCAACCGCATCAGCAAGTAATAGAGGTGCTTTAAGTGCTGTAGACTTTTCAACCTTTAATGCAAAACAATCTGCTTTAACTTTTTCAACAGGCTTAACCAATTCGAGTAATACAATAACTGTAAATACCTCACAAAATATTGCAACACTTTCCAACTTGACTAGTAATGGAATCGTTACAACAAGCGGAGGAGGAGGAACTTTATCAGTTACATCAATCTTGCCTGTTGCAAATGGAGGTACAGGTGCTACCACATTAACAGGTATACTAAAGGGAAATGGAACCAGTGCATTTACAACAGCAACAGCAGGATCAGATTATCAAGCACCCATTACTTTAACCACTTCAGGATCGGGTGTTGCGACATTTTCAGGAAACACTTTAAATATACCCACCGTTTCAACTTCTACAAATGCAAGTACTATTTCAGGAACTATTAGCGTGGCAAATGGTGGTACGGGAAGTACAGCACAAAATTTTGTTGATTTAACCACTGCACAAACAGTATCTGGTGCAAAGACATTTATAGATGATTTTGCTGGTGATTATAACAATAACACAAAAATTAGTGGATTTTTTGTAACTATTTCTACTCAGTCAAGTACCTATACTCTTACAGCGAGTGATAATGGTAAAATAATAAATTTCACTAATGCAGGTTCTGTGGCACTTACTTTACCTGTGTTAAAAGCTGGATTTAATTGTATGATTATTCAATCTGGTGCAGGAGTTGTTACATTAACTGGATCTTCAACGACAGTAAGTAATAAAAACTCTTTCACTAAAACAGCTGGGGTGAATTCTGTTGTGACCGTTATTTATCTAACCACCAGTACTGCAATTACTATCGGCGATATGTCCAATTAACTAAAGAAAATTTTTGAAATCACTTTTTTACATATTATTTTTTCTTCTGCTTTCTTTTGAGGGATTAGCACAAATTAATTTTCCGGCATTAAGCGGTCGTAATTTTACCTATCCTTTAATTGGAACACAATATTGGATGGATAGAAACTTAGATGTTACCACCTATCGCGATGGAACAGTCATTCCGCAAGAAATCGACCGTACAGCTTGGGGTAATTTAACAACAGGTGCTTGGTGTTATTATAATAACGATGCGGCTAATGGGGCTATTTATGGTAAACTGTATAATTGGTATGCGGTTATGGGTATCGCTACAGCAGAGTCAGCAACGCCAACAACTGCAGAAATAGCGGCAAGAAAACAACTAGCACCACAAGGGTGGCATATACCCACTGATGCTGAATGGACGACTCTAAGTACTTTTTTGGGTGGACAATCACTAGCAGGCGGCAAGATGAAAACAACAGGCATTGCTAGATGGAATTCACCCAATACGGATGCTACCAACTTGAGTGGATTTACAGGTCTTCCGGGCGGCTACCGTTGGTCCAATGGGTTATTTGGCTCTGTTGGCGGCGCCGGCTACTGGTGGAGCGCTGTACAGTCCAATTCGAGAGATGCCATTTACCGCTACTTAACCAATTACGATGGCTACTTTGGAAGATACGATTTCCCCAAGACACTCGGGTACTCGGTTCGCTGCCTTAGGGATCTATAAATTGGAGATCCTTTTGCAGGTGGTATAGTTGCTTATATTTTAGTTTCTGGCGATCCTGGGTATGATGCGAGTGTGCTACATGGATTAATTGCAGCAACATCAAATCAAAGTTCGGGAATTATGTGGTATAATGGTTCTTATACCAACGCAGGATCTACAGGAGAAGTTATAGGAACGGGGTTGTCCAATACAAATAAAATTATTGTAAGTCAAGCCAATACTGGTAGTTATGCTGCTAAACTATGTGCTGATTATACTGTAACGAAAGGTGGAGTAACCTATGACGATTGGTATTTACCAAGCAAGAATGAGTTGGCTAAACTTTATGAAATGAAACAGCTTGGATTTGGTAATTTTGCAAATTTCTACTATTGGAGTTCTACGGATTACTTGTCCAGCATCAATTACGCGCGGGGCCTGTATTTAAAAAATGGCTTTGAGTTCTTCACCGATAAGAGCTCCGCACTCTATGTTCGCGCCATTAGGGCTTTTTAACCATTTAACTATTTGACAATTTATAAAGTCCGCGTAGCGAAAAAAAATCAAAGAATAAAATGGCATTATTAAATGTTAGAGGGCTTGCATTTGTAAAAAAAACACTACATTAGGTAATCTTATTATTTGTACTACCGAAAAAATACTTTTTTCTGTAAGCTTTTAATCTCTTCAAACGATGCCTATATGAAAAGTAAAAATCTAATTTTCAGTTTACTTTTAGTGGCAATGTCACTAGGAACAGCATGGGCTATTCGTGGACAATTTGGCCATGAACATGGCGCTGCATGGGCTGGCGCCTTAGGATCACTGAGTGTTTTGTTGGTATCAAAAAGAAAGGACTGGTTGGCAAAAGCGCTTTATGCTACGCTAGCGGGCGCTTTGGGTTGGGGCCTCGGTGGAATTATGAGTTATGGTCTGGTGGTGGGTTATGGTAGAGCAGATGATTTTGGAAATGCATTGTATGGTTTGGAAATGTTGTTTGTAATTGGGGGACTGTATGGTTTTATGGGAGGTGGCTTTTTTGGTTTGGTACTTTCTGATACAAAGAAAAACCCAGTTAAGTGGGCTCCCTTAATTGTCGAAATGACTTTAGGTGGAATTCTGTTTTATTATTTTCTAATCAATCAATTTGGTTGGAAAGTTAATCCCCCTCGGTCTGAAGTATGGGCCGTATGTTTAGGAGTTGCTGCAGCCTTGACATGGTATCTAGTTAGAAATAAAAATTACGCCGCTTTAAGGGTAGCTATTTTTACTTCGATGGGTGCTGGCTTTGGATTTGCATTTGGTAATTTTTTACAAGTACTTGGTTCGGTTTCTGAAATTCATTTTAATTTTTGGAATGTAATGGAATACTCACTAGGTTTCTTTGGTGGAGTTGGGTTGGCTTATAGTACCCTTACTACTGAATGGGAACCGGAAGAACAAGAAAATACAGGTGAAAAGAAGCAGCTGTTCCACTTAATAATGTTGGTTCTCATTATTCCCTATATCATGTGGCAACAAAATTTTGAATGGGAGAGAATACAATCCACCTATGTAAAATTATTAGCCACAGACGATCAGTCGGTTTATAATTTAGTAATATACGGGTCATTGATACTGACCTTGGCGATGGGTATTTATTGGGTTGCAAAATTCAGAAAAACCTCTGCATTTTCCTTTGGAGAAGTAAGGAAGTTTTTCTTTGGTCATTGGTTGTTATATATTTTACTCAGTTATATTGTAACCGGTGCTATTATTAGTACTTATCGGATAGAGCAATATTTATATTTGATCAACTTTTTTGTAATCCTT
>Ga0114973_10002014_pt1 | contig 14911 bp, 32 predicted proteins | sample M_140807_MF_Meta_FD_87025 | JGI IMG/M metagenome (GOLD analysis project Ga0114973, IMG submission 87025) | Freshwater microbial communities from Lake Montjoie, Canada to study carbon cycling - M_140807_MF_MetaG | ecosystem: Environmental > Aquatic > Freshwater > Lake | place: Lake Montjoie... | reverse complement strand
TAGTGATAGTCTTTCACCAAGTAAGTCGAACCCCTAACGGGAGCGTACCGACTTATCATAATTCCATAAGCGTAAGGTTTAGTTAGGCTAGACTTTAGTTAGTAGCAGACCCGTTGGGGTTGGCTAAACTACCCTATCTAAACCGACACGCGGAATTAGCACAACTTGACAAGCACTAAACAAGCATGGTAGTATTCGCATAACAACTTAACGAAAGGATAGTGACATGAGTTACAACCCCTACGGGGGGCAAGGTAGCATAGTAGTTACACCACGCAAGCCACAAGCAACGCCACGCCGTCTAGGCACTCGCGGTGCTAGGCTTACCGACACCTCGCATGGCAAGGCGATTCGCCGTAGCCGTAACGGCAAGGTGACCTCGAACAAGCGTGTTGAGCGTATCCTACCTGTCCTCGATGAGGCAACACAAGAACGCCTAGCGCGTGAATTGTTACTAGCCGAACGCGAACGCGAGTTCCGCGCAACCCTGCCTAGCGTACACATAGACGCTAACGATTAGTAGTAACGCCACGCCCGACTACGGGGGTGCTAGGTTCGAACCCTAGCGTGGCACGACACGCCGTAAGGTGTGCTGGCTTGACATGGTGTCAAGTCTATGGTAAGATAGGGGTACTATATGGCTCTCGTAAGAGATGTCGTTAAAGTGTCTATCGCGGAACTAAAGTTCGATAAGGTCGAACCTGTAAGTGAGAGCGATTGGCAGATAGTAAATAACTACCTACTAGAGAGGTGTGGCAAGTGACACTATCAACGGGTGACTTGTTCGCCGTAGTGTTAGCACTATCAAGTGCCAACCTAATTCTAGTAATCGCCATGCGTAGAGTCTATGTCTTAGAACGCAGACTACGCCGTTATCAGGGCTACTACGATGCCCGATGAGAACCTACTATTAAGCCTCACGCCTAGTGAGGTTCAGACTATACGCTTAGCCTTGCGGTTACAGCAAGATAGTCACAAGCGCAACGACTTTAAGGCGTTAGAGTCTGCCGTAATGAACTTACGGGATAAGATAACCAACGCCATGCTAGAACAACACACCTTGACATTGGCTTAATGACATGGTACACTACAACTACAAGAACACGAACGGGGGTGAAAGATGAAAGAGAACGAAGTCAAGTGTATCAGTTGCGACAGTATCCTAGATACTGAGAGCGAGGATTGCTTTACTGCCGAAGGTGGCAACTCTTACTGCGGTGATTGTGGCGGTAAGTGTAGCGATTGCGGTGAGATTGACCACCTAGATGAGTTGCGATACTCTGAGAGTTTGGGAGAACACTTGTGTACCGATTGCTCGTTTAGTTGCGAGCGTTGTGACGAGTACCACCCTCAACGAAGTATCCACCATGTAGAGAACGACTACTACTGCGAGGGTTGCTACGAGAACCGCACTTTCTATTGTGAAGAGTGCGACTCAAGTTATCCCGACCACTACGATAGTTATGGTGTCCAAGACCAGACCTATTGCGAAGGTTGCTACGAGAGCAACTGCTACTATTGTGCTGATTGTAGCGAGGCGTATCGTAATGACGATAGATGTGAGTGTGAGCAGGTAGATGATGACCGCACTTGCCGTTGTCGTAGTAAGTTTATCCATGACTACAACTGTAAGCCAGCACCAGAGTTTAAGGGTGTTAGTAAGCATGGCTTGTTCATGGGCTTCGAGTTAGAGTGCGAGTTGCCAACGCGTGATGACTCTCTAACCTCTGGTAGTCGGTACGCAAGCGAGCAATTAGCAGGTGTCGCCATGCTTAAGCATGACGGCTCGCTCAATAGTGGCTTCGAGATTGTGACCCAACCTCATACCCACCTAGAGTATCGAGAGAATTCTAAGTTGTTATGGGATACTATCGACCAACTACGCACCCAATATGGTGCTAGGTCATGGGATACAGATACTTGTGGGCTTCATGTCCATGTGAGTAGAGCAGGGTTTAGTAGTGGCGCACACCAGCACCGCTTCATGGCTCTCATCTACAAGAACGCACCAGAGATGATGAAGTTCGCTGGTCGCAAGACTAGGTTCGCTAGGTTTAATGATGTCTACACCTTTGATGAGTATGACCGACCCGTCTTTAGCCTCAAGCATAAGTTAGAGAACTACGGCGGTGAGCGTTATTCTGCCGTCAATACCAACAATCGTGACACGCTAGAACTTAGGTTCTTTCGTGGTACTATGAACCCAAGTGGTGTGCTATCCGCACTCGACTTAGTTCAGGCGAGTGTAGAATACACTCGACACCTAACCCTATCTGATGTCAAGATAGGTGCGCTATCATGGACATGGTTCTATGATTATGTAGAGCAGAACAACGGGCTCTACCCTGATTTATACCAACGCATGGCTAAGGTAGCCAGCGTAGATGTCAAACAACCAGAGAGGATAAACGCCTAATGTGCTTACTCGTAGTGTGTTCGCCCAACTCCACGCCTAGTCGTGATGAGTTACACGCTGGTGCTTGTAACAATCCGCATGGCTTTGGCTTTGCGATTGTCGCAGGTGACAAGATTATATCTGAGCGCGGTATGTCTGCTAAGAAAATAATCAACAGGTTCTTAGAATTACGCAAGCAATACCCTGAGGGGTATGCTATGTGGCACGCTCGATACGCCACGCATGGTGTAAAGAACGAGCAGAATTGTCACCCGTTCCAAGTGGGCGGTAGTGACTTGACATACCTTGCGCACAATGGTATACTAGATGTACCAATTCCGCATGGTGACAAGCGTTCCGACACTCGCATACTAGCAGAGGACACGCTACCTAGAATAGGTGGTGTGTCTGCGCTAGATGATGATGTGGTCTGGACAATGGTATCTAGGTGGGCTAGTGGTAGCAAGATTGCTATCATTACGCTAGACCCTAGTGCTAAGGAAACTATGTACCTAGTCAATGAGAGTTTAGGTTCATGGGATAACGAGGGTGTGTGGTGGAGTAACCAAAACCACAAGCCCAAACCAGCAATATCGTACCATACCACCCATACCTACCACTACCTATCAGATGATACAGTAGAGGAAGTGTATACGCCCACGCTAGATGAGTGTATCTATTGTCACTCGCTAGTAGATTTCGAGGAGAACCCGTACTATTGTGACTTCTGTCAAACTTGTTACGATTGCGACTCAATTCTCACCGATTGTATGTGTTATGTTCCAAGTAAGTTACGCTCCACTCGGAGTCTAGCTGATTTCTATGACTACCAGTTATAAGATTCTGTAAGTAGATTGCTTACAGTTTATTTATCGAGAGGGAAATATGTCCACCAACGCAACTATCCTCAGCCTCGCTGAGGAAATCCGACTCATCGCTGATGAGATTTCTTACAACGCTTTCGATACTACAAGCGAGTATCCTAAGCGTGGCACTATCGTCAAGGCTTTGCCCGAAGACCAGCAAGACCGCTTTAATCCGCAATCACTATGGGTATCGTTGGGCGACGGTACTTACAAGCACCTCAATGGCAAGAAGGGGTTAGTAACAACCCACTCTCGCCTTGCTGATGTAACCTCAGTAGTATTCGAGGCATAGTGTAGTGTCCTGAGCATGACAATAAACTGCTCACACTTACTAACGATTGGAGTTATAATGGAAGGCTTATGTAGTACGCATGACGAACCTGATATATGGTTCGCTGATGTAGCGGAAAGCAGTAGAAATACAGGCAGACTCACTATCAAAGAGAAGCAAGCGATAGTTAACAACGCCATTGTTGCGCTATCTATTTGCGGTAAGTGTGACAGTAAAGTAGCATGTCTAGCCGAAGGCATGAAGCCTGAGAATATAGACAATGGAATTTGGGGTGGCACTATGTCGGGAGAACGAATACTTCTAGCAGGTGTCGCAACAAATAGGGAAGATAGGAAGCAACGGATAGCCTTTGCTCATAGAGTAAGGGTTAGCCAATGAAGCAGGTATACTTTCTAGTCCTTATCTTTATCATGCTTGTATTGTTTGCCCCATCTACAGGACAACCACAATCAAAAGAAACGATTGTCACTCGTAGTTGGGTGAAAGCAGACAGTAAAGCATACGCGAGAGATAAGCTAAGCGACTGGAAAGATACTCAATGGTCATGCCTTAGTAAGTTGTGGAGTAAGGAGTCGAATTGGGACACGACCTCTTACAATCCTGTCAAAGTTATGGGAAGAAACGCTGGCGGGATACCACAATTACTAGGGCTTGACCCTGCTTTACCTGCTACAATTCAGATAGAGCGAGGTTTAGATTATATTTATTACAGATACTTGACACCTTGTCAAGCATGGTCACACTTCAAGAGGAAGGGTTGGTACTGATGAACGGCAGAGATACTGAAAGAGATGTGATAGCGCGTTGCGCTAGTTGTAACAAGCCTATTACAGGCAAGGCTAAGTCGGTTGGTCATAACAAAAGATTCAACTCTATTACTACCTACCTATACTTCCATGATACGGCGAGGGATTGCGCTGATGCTGAGGATACGCATATGATTATGACTAAGAACCATGATGTGCGAGGTACTAAACTTGCCTAAAGATATCAACGAACTCAAGCCAGACTATACTAGGTCAATGGACATACGCGGTACGCCTACTAAATCATGCCCCTGTGGCTGTGACATATGGAACTTGAAAGTTATCTTTGATGATGATGGTGAGATTGGTATGTACTTCCTCGACATGGAGTGTGCTGAGTGTGGTACACTAGCAACAGCACCAACACCTATTGATACGGAGGAAGAATATTATGACTGAGTTCCTACATGAGGTAGTAGCTAAGCGTAATGAACAAGACCTTTGGAGTATAATAGAAATGGTTCGACCAGCACGCCCCAATGAAGAGGCAGCCGAACGATTACTCCAATGGTTAATAGACCAACAAAGAGAGGAAGACAATGTCGACAATCAAAGTAACTGAACCCTTGAAGGGTATGGGTGTTGCTAGCTATATCACGCTTACTAATACAGATGAAGGGTTAGTTCCTTACGGAACTTTCCCCTCACTTGATGAGGCTATGGCTTGGGCTGAGCAATTAACTAACGCTGAGATAGTTCCTGTATACTATCCAGCATACAATAGGGGGTAATGATATGCCAACGTATGAGTACGAGTGCCCAGGTGAGGGCATAGTAAAGGAACTGTCACTACCCTTCGACCATGAGCGACCCGCATGTGTAACTTGCGGTGCGCCTATGGAACGGGTGTATACAGTACCAGCAGTAAAGTTTAATGGTTCAGGTTTCTATTCAACGGGAGGGTAATATGTGGTTAGAGTCTTATAGATGTATGCTATGTAGCACAGAAGAAACTATCGAGCGTGAAGATGATTGGGATTTCGAGACACATAGTGTTGAGTGTCCTAATTGTGAGTGGTATATGGATAGAACAGGTGATAACTGGGGTGAACTTGAAGATGAATTGTTTGCTGATTACCCTGAGGATACAACCTTTGACCCTGCCGAGATGGAGTTAGTTGATACTGAGCTAAACTTTGATGAAGAATTTCCTAGTTAAGTACGCGCCGATACTACTACCACTTATAGTAGTAGCGTCGGTCGCGTCTTTAACTTATGCTATTCTTCTGGTGCTATGGCTGGTGACTCTTCTGTTTCCGTGGAGTCCTTAGTATCTTCATCACGATAGGGGCGAAAGCCACCTATCTTGTTGATTAAGCGGCGCATGGCACGCTTGTGTCGCATACGCGCAGCATCATCAGTACCTAGTGATAGCAAGTTAGCTATCTCTTTGAAGTCCATTGCCTCTGCGTGTCGGAAGAATAGTAACTTCCTATCCTCTGCGTTTAGTTTCCAATACGCATAGTCAATCTCAATCATCATGACTGGTAAGTTACCCCCCTCATTGGGGGCAGTAGGCTTACCTGTCCTGCCTAAGTTTAACTTATGAGTAATGCTATAGTCAACACGTAATATAGCAGGTAACAATGCCTCAACAAGTTCAGGTTCATAGTAGAACAAGTCGTCCTTTTCATAGCCAACTGTCTTTGCTTTCCATCGTTGGCAATAGTCTAGTGCTTGGTTGCGCAACGAACGATACAATAAGTTCTTCGCGTCCTTATGTCCGATGGCTTCCCACTCAGTTAACTTATTAGGGTGGTCAATGAACCACTCATACAATGATTGTTTAATGTCCTCAAGTTCCACCATATCAAACTTACGATGGTACTCTGATGCCACATTAACTACAATGTAATCCCAACGTTCAATTCTTGACCAGTCCACTTGTCGCCTTCTTATATAGTCGCGTTGCTGACATCAAATCATCTACTGTAATTAGAAATCCTTTAGAAATATTTGGTGGAATATTACAGGTGATATCTCTACCGAACTCACTAACGCACCAGCGCAACACGTCGGTTGGTACGATGAGTGTCGACTCTTCAAGTACGAACGCCCAGTACGCAGCCTCAGTTACGCCTAACCCTGATGGGCCCCAGCCCTCAATCTTCTTGAAGTAACATTCAGTTTCAATATATAGGTTGTTAGTCTTAGCCCACTTGCGGTCACGCTTTACCTCAACAGTACGCCCACCAGTAAGCAACTCATCTACTAACTGCTCACCCTTGCGCCCGAAGCCGAAGTCTAAGTCAAAGCTTGATTTATTAGTCATTGTCCCATTGCTTTCGCAGTACTAGTAATCCTATGATTGCGTAGTTAGCCATGTCCTTGAAGGAATCCTCAAGGCTTTCATGCTGTGGTGTATCACCTGTATCAACTAAGTTATTGATACGTGCTAACTTATCGTGCATGCGCACGCGCAATCCATTTAACGCACCACCAGGTGCATCTGCTATATTCTTTGGGCCATAATCCTTGTGCTTACTAAGCAGCAACGCTGCTAATTCAGCATAGACTTTATCTACTGCGTCTTCGAAGTTAATAGTATTCACGCTCCATCTGCTAATAGTTTTTTTAATTCATCATCTAAGTTCATCATGCTAGAATCAATAATCATATCTTCAACAACATCTTTCATGACACTAGGTTGTGTCTCTGCTGTAAATAAAGTTAAGAACGTTGACTGTGTTATCTTTCGTATCTGTTCAGGTTCATCTGCGTACCGATATATACAGCGTAACAACGACCCAATCATCAAGCGATACCCATTGGGTAAAATTAATGCTGGGTCAAAGTCTTCATCGTCCTCAAGTATGTGGTCGATTGCATCGAAAGCATTATCAAAGTGTTCGCCACACTCAGGACACTTCTCGGTATCATCTGACATCTGTTATTCCTGCTTTCTCTCTAATGAAACCCGCCCCGAATTTTACATAGCAACTATTAACATCTTCTCCGTCTGGCATGGAGATAATAGTAACTGGCAATTCTTTGGCAAGACCATTGGCAAATTCTTTTCCTGGTTGGTCGCCATCTGCAAAGATAAAAACTCGTTCAAAGTCTGCAAGTAATCGTGTGTAATGTTTCTTCCATGAGTTCGCGCCTGGGACTCCAACACAGGGAATTCCAACGCACTTAGAAAGAGTAAGTGTGTCAAGTTCTCCTTCACAGACTCCAATCCAATCGCCAGCACGTTCAATGTCCAGTACATTATACATGCGAGTATCAGACCCGACCATGCCCATATACTTCGGTTCAACAGCAGGGTTAAGTGAGCGAAAACGTAGGTCCACGACGCCAGTCTTAGCAATATACGGAATAGCAAGCCGTCCCGCGTAAGCTTCATGCCCTGCTTCGGGTTCACTAACGACGCCTAATCTTGCTAGTCGCGCTACTTCCATTGTAATTCCCCGACTTCTGAGGTAATCTTCTGCCAGATAAATGCTTTCCGCGTACTTCCGCGTAGCTAACCCCAATAATTCCTTCTGCGAATCTCTTTGCACCACGTATATCCACCCCTTCCTGCTTTGATATTAGTTGTAAACTGTTACCACTTATGCCACAAGCAAAGCAATAGAATACATTGTCATCTAAGTTTGCCGTGCCTGACTGATGCGTGTCCCCATGAAAGGGACACTTAAGATTTACCTGCCCGTGGTCACGTCGTATCTCTGCACCGTAGTGTTCAAGTACTGACTTGACCGAAGGCATATCATTTTCCAAAGACATCACCTAACTTTAATACTAAGTACGAATCTTCCAGAGATTTCCCTCTAGCTTTGATGATGACCGCAGCGAGGATGGCTTCTCTGTCGATGCCTCTTGCTTGCGCATAATGCGTTGCTTCGACTTGAGCCTCTTTCGTCCAACCGCTGAGGTCAATAGCGTTGCCCGCCCCTGGGGCTTTGCATTCAATGACCCCCACGCTGCCAAGGAAGTCTGCTCTAACCGCAACATCGCCCTCGTCCTTAGCACCCGCCCGAGCCAACCTCTCAGCATCATAACCACGACTACGAAACCAGTCACGTATATCAGTTTCAAATGTTGCTCCTCTAACCTTGTGTGATTTTCTAGTTGTCATACTGCCATTTTTGATATCTTGCTTCGTAGTCGGTGTTTAATTCTTTATATTCTAAATAACTTTCTTTATTATTGTAAATTAGCCAGTTCCATTCATGACCAAAAAGAATAATAGAAAATCCTTTATCAGCATCATCCCAATCATAAAACCCTACATAGAATAGTTCTTTTACCTTAGACCAAAAGCCATAATTATAACCATGTTCTCCAAATTTAATTATCATTTTATCTCCTCACACATTCTCTGGTATATCATCTATAAACATGTACTCAGGGTTGAAAGCAACCCATGTCATGAGTCCGCCCCCTGCGTCAGCTTTACCGTATCTATTCTTAACAGGAGCAACACCCATAGAAGTACCCACAACACCAAGGGTGCATATAAGAGCAGGAAGTTGAGCAACCTTACCCTGAATAGCGGAGCGTGGTTGACACGGGCTACCCATGACAGCCTCCGAAGTGTGGTGTAGAACAACCACTGCAGCGTTAGTCGCTCTCGCAAGATACTTCAACTCCTTCATGATAGCTCGCATTGATGCGAACTCTTCGCCACCATCGGTGGCTACATCCATTAAATTATCTACTACGATTAGGGTTGGCGGGCAACCCCATAGTTCTTCGAACGCTTCTACTTCTTCATCAATATCTTGTAGTGTTGGTGCTGATTCAAATGACCAAACAATATGTGAACCCTTAGCTAGTGTAGCCTTAGTCCAACCGATATCAGTTGATAGCATTCCTTCTACATCTGACTGCGACTTACCTGAAATCATTGATGCTAATCGCATAGCCATAGTGTGTGCGTTAGTATCTGCTGATATGTACAGCGTTGGTACTTTCATCTTTAGTGCTAGTGCTAATGCTAGTGTAGATTTTCCAACCCCTGGTGCTGCTGCGAACATTGAAACTTCAGAGCGTCTAATGATAATCTTGTTGTTCTCGAACGCCTTAAAGCAACTAGGCAACGGCTCTCCACCAATACTGGCACGACCAATAGAGCGGACAAGTGTACGCATTTGTTATTCCCCCCTCTAGAAAGAGACCATAGCCACCCTGACGGTGTGACTTGATGGCTATGGTCTGTCATCTACTTAGTTAAAATGGTGCTGTTGCCATTGCTTTACGGACAGCTACATCGAAGTGCTTAAGTGTCTTACCACCACCACGGTCTTCAATGGATACAAACTTAACAGCAAGATAGTCGCCCTGTTCAGGTCGCTTCTCTGCTAGTCCCATCTTCAGGCGAACTTGACCAGCGGTCAACGTTCGTTCGCCTTCAGCGGTATGAAGTATAATCTTTGGTGCTACAGTTCCATCGTCCCATGTCTGTAGTCCCACGCTTAGTACTGTTCCTTCTACTGAGTCACCAATGTTTTTAAAGTTAACATAGGTGCTACTTGTTCCTTCACTCTTGAACTCAGGATTGTCCCAGATGCTCATGTTGTTCCTCTCGTTAGTTTACTGGCTTGCATTGGTCAGGTGTGCCTTGCGGTGTCGGACATGCCCAGAAAGCGTAAGGCTTTCCAGTTGTCTTGCTTATCCCCTGTCGGAAGATTCTTGCTCCGTGTATACAGGTTGGGCTCGCTGTTCCCTGTGGCGTGATTGCGCTTGGAGGAGGTGTAAATGACGGACCCTGAGCCTGGGGTGGAGCGGAGTAAGTGGATGGCGGAGTGCTTGGCATTGAAGCTTGCGTCCCCAAAGGGGCCGTGTTGTAAGCACCAACAACCAATCGTTGCACTGCTGCTACCTGTACTGAGTAATCACCAATACCTTCAAGCAGCACGCTGAGTTCATCAGCTGTGTTTGCTCTGATATTAATCATGTCACCAGCAGGTGTCTTGTATGATACTTGTAGTTTCCAGTCTTCCATTTGTTATCCTATCTTTGTTGAGAACTGACAGTGTGCTGTCAATCCACATCTGTATTGGCAGTTGTTTGTATTGGGCAAGAAGATGCCAGCTTTGCGTGCCTTATCGAATCCTTCCACAAGGTACTCGATTCTATCTTCAGTATACTGAGACAGGTCAACTAACGGTGAGATACCTGACTGGCGTGCCATCCAATATGTCCCCCACTTAACATCAATTCCAAAGGTCTTCTTAAGACCGACCTTATAGAATCCAAGTTGTAGTGTATTGGAAGGTGTTACTCGAGAGGTTTTCAAGTCAGCGATGACCAACTCACCATTGACTTCGAACACTCTGTCAAGAATCATCTTGACTGGCACACCAGCGAACTCAGGTATCATAGCCAACTCTATAGCAGGAGCCCCTTGTGGGGTAGTCCAGATTTTCCAAGTTGGATTAGCGTCGCGCCATTCGATGTATGATTGTACCCAGCGTGGGCCACTATCATTCCACCATGACACGTCTTCTTTGTTAGGTCTTGCTTTGGTAGCAGTACCTGCGACTCGAGCATTGGTTAAATCAAGGCTTCCCTTGGATTCAACCCATGCTTGTTCCCATAGTTGTTTAGAATCTATCATACCAACCCCTTGTCGTAGTTCTCACACGCAAGGTGGAAGGCTGAACCACCTACCGACCAGACGGAAGGAGCTTCCTCCTTCATGAGCAGTCGGCCTAGGTAATACATGTACCCACAGTCTATATAGGTTGAGAATGCGGAGTACGATACGTGCTCTGGTAATGTATATCCGTCAAGTTGTATGCTCATATCTTGAGTATAACATACTATCCCAGTCACGTCAAGTGTAGCTAGCCTGTCAGGTTACAGTTGACAAGGGTCAGTCTGTGTGTTATACTTAGAATATATAGTAAATAATATATAAACCCCGAAGGGGTTATATGTACTATATAAATAATATATATATTATAGGGAGAATAATGTCAAATATATTCTATGGAGTGCTTGCAGCACTTATAGTAAAAGAGATACTGAATCAAGTATATCTATACCTAGAAACATATTACATCAGATTACAGGGCAGGAAAGCACTGAAGGACTTGAAGGTATTCCGTGAACATATCGAAGACCTGGAAGCTGACGACCTAGACAATTAGTTTTAGGGACAACAAAAGACCCCCTCGCCATAGGTAGTTAGTAGATTCTACCTAAGGTAAGGGGGTTTCTTGTCTCTACGGGGCTGCTAGAGCCTTATATGAGTACTATTCTGAGCTTTTACCAAACTCTGTTGCTTTAGGGTCTAATGCCTTAAGGACTGGGCCAGCGACTGCGGCTAGTGCTGCTGAGGCTAGAGCCTTAGGGTCTGTAATTCCAGCAAGATAGAGGGCAATGACGGATGCCACGGCTGCTCTGAGGTAGGTTGCTAGGATTGCTTGTGCCTTTGCTTTATTCATTTTACTTCTTTCTTAGGTAGGGGCTTGGGGACGATAGCCTTTACTTTATTTATTACTGTTGGCTTACCTAACCAAGGGAACCAAGGGGATGTATCATTCCCGCAGCCATCCTTGATAGAGATATGTAAATGATGGTAGTGTTTATTTGAGCCAGTATAGGCATGGTTGCCCTGCTCCTTAGACCAAATGCGACCAGCATGGATTAGATACTTGACTCGCTTATCTGCTTGCAAACGTTCGAATGCATCTACGCAGTCAATGCCAAACTTAGGGTCATGCGTAATATCTACGCCATAGCCTGTGTTGTGGTCAGAGTTGGGATTCTGTTTCTGGTGCGCAGCAGAGGGTAGGAGCCCATCGCTGGCTTTCATGCGCTGTGGTCTCAGTGCCGTTGCTTGGCGTAGGACTGCTATCGCAGCAGGTGTTGCTTTCTTTACTACAGTTGTCATACATCTCTCCCCTTATGTAACATCATTTGATATAGGATTTCTACTTTATCTTCTAATCTTGTAACTGAATCTTTTAGACTTGAACCAGAATTGGGTTTAAGTTCATAGAGGTAATGCTTGACTAGCCATCTTACAGCGCCAGCAAATCCTGTTATTATTGCTATGACTGCAACTGCCACTGTTAAATAGTCTTTCAATTCCATTATACAGTCCTAATTGTTATTTCAAGGACGCCACCAAAACCGTCGAAACGCTTATCAGGTGGAGTCATGCGAGTGAATGAAACTTCTTCTATTGCTGCTTGACGAGATTCTCCTGTAGACAAATCTTGCCATGTTAATATGTCGCCGTTCGCTTCTATATCTTCAAGCCGTTGAATTCTTTCGAATGCTCTGCCTTGATATCCAACTATTGTATTGAATCTATCTGTCTCTACATCAAAACAATATACTGGAAACTTAACTATGCGCTGGCGTGGAGTAGCAATGGTTGCCTTGGCTTGGTAACCTTTGAAGATTGGGCCAGAAGAAGTGGTAGTTGCATCGCGATATAAGATAAACTTATAGGCTACATACTCTTGAGCAACTGCTGGGTTAGAAGTTGTTACTTCGATTGGAGCAATCGTTGAGTCGTATGATATGTGGTCATACTCAACACCATTTTTATCTACAGTCTCAAGTGTCATGGAGCCATAGGTGAAGTCACCACGTCCTAGTAAACGCTTGAAGTTCTTAGGTTCTAGAGTTCCATAACGTATATTACCTGTAGTTAAATACCCTGATGGTGCTAATACTGTAGCAGATTGTACGGCTATGCCGTTGCTGCCAGAGGTAGTAAATGCTATTTGATTAGAGTTTCCTATAAAGTCTACGCTTGTAGCGTAACCTGTAACACCATCAAGATAGGCATCTGTTGCATAAGCAAAAGATAGTTGTGTAATTTCATTACTTAAATCAATACGATACAGACCAGCATACCCGCCGATAGAACCAGTTACCCATACAAATCTATCTCTGAATGCAAAGTCATAAACACCATTTGATTCTTCAATAATTAGTGGGCCATAATTGATGGAACCATCTGTCTCTGAAACAACTGCGGCTCTTACGCCTTTGTTGGTTCCAATCATTAGATAGCCAAGATAGTATTCAATCTTGTTTACCACTTCACCAATTGGAAGTTGCGCTGCGATAACACCAGATGTAAGTGTTGGCATGACACCAGCAGTAGACAAGGTAAACTTATAAATAGCAGAGTTACCACCAAGATAACCAGCAGCGTATATAGCACCGCCTGATTCAGAGATGGATGTCCAAGTCCAGTCAGCATTAGGGTGCGTATATACGGCTGTTGGAAGTGCACGTGATGAGCCTTTTGAGCCAGTCAATTCATAAATACTTGCGCCAATACCAGCAACAAGACGTTGCTTTACCCAAGCAAGAGTCACTCTTTCACTGCCAGTATTATAGTATTCTGTATAGCCAGCAGCAGGAGTAGAAATTTCACCAGTATAGATGTGGTCATTATCTGCGATAAATAAGTGAGCACCGTCGGTAGCAACAGCAAGTGTGGCAGTATCTAACCCAGCAGTTATCACGCTAGAGTAGGCAACGGCAGTTCCCGCAGCAGTGTAGTTGTTAATAGTTGTATTGGCAGGAGTCCAAGCAACAACCTTGTCGGTTGCGCCATCTACTACAGATATAAGTTTATATGTGCCAGTAGTTACACCAGACATATTTGCTGTCTCTTTTAATAGAGTTGCTTGTCCCTGTGTCCATACATCTATGTTACGGCTATCTGCATAGCGAGTGTATCTAGAGTCAGCAGCACTAAAAGAACGTTGAGTGTCATAGAACTTAATACCCATACCAGAATGAAAAGATGATTGAGAGCGAATCCACCAACCAGTCAGCGATTGTTCGCCAGGTTCTGAACTGCTATCAAACTGGTCTTTCTTAAAAGGAGCAGTCTGACGGATGTAAGGACGCGTGTCATTGATAGCATAAATGAATGGAACTCCACCCACCGCTACGTCATAGGCAATGTCTGTATTCTGCCAAGTGTTATTGGTAGAAACAACACCAATGTCAACCGCAATTGATTGCGTGGCTCTACCTTCGGTTATGTCTCTTGCCACTATGACTCCTTAAAGTTGGGGATTACTTACTTGCTTAGTGCTGCAATTTCTTCAGCAGTCAAACCTAATGCTGCTAACTTGCTCTGTGCTGATGCCTTAGCGTCTGCCTCGGCAGCAGCAATAGCATCGGCTTCTGCCTTAGCAGTAGCAGCAGCAGCGGCATCTACTTCGCGCTGTGCAATTTCTTCCGCAGTTAGCGGAACCTCAACAGCAATACCAGTAGCGCAATTTACTTCGATTTTGATTGGAACTTCGGTCATTACATTATCTCCTTGATTGTGTGTGCTTCATTTAAACAGTTCCATTGGCAGGTTGCCTCATCTAGCGTTGCTTCATCGTGGCACTTAGGCGAGATGAAAGCGTTGCGGGTGGCATCATAAGTATCGCCAATGCCTGCGTATTTGAATCTGATATTAGCGTTGTAACTTGTCTGTACCCAAACACCGCCCAAACCAAGTTCATTGGCTAGGAAGTCTTGACCGCGATGTTCTTGCTCATTTGGTACAACTAATACCCGTAGTACGGTTCCACCATTAGAGTCTATCTCTGCAAAATGTGCCATTATCTTT
>Ga0114973_10002012_pt1 | contig 14921 bp, 30 predicted proteins | sample M_140807_MF_Meta_FD_87025 | JGI IMG/M metagenome (GOLD analysis project Ga0114973, IMG submission 87025) | Freshwater microbial communities from Lake Montjoie, Canada to study carbon cycling - M_140807_MF_MetaG | ecosystem: Environmental > Aquatic > Freshwater > Lake | place: Lake Montjoie... | reverse complement strand
TTATCCATAAGCCTTAATACTTCTCTTGCCTCTTCGTCGGTTATCTCTTCTGCCTCGTCATTACATATTCCCTCTAAGCTATTGGCGTGTTGATGGATATCGGATATATGCCACCAACTACCTATCCAATCAGGGTCAAAAGCCCGTTTAACTGCACCCTGAGCCTCGGCTATTGTTTTGCCTGCTGGAATATCTACTTCAATCATAACTTTCATAATTCCTCCACTTCGTAAATTTTCCAATCAGAAGAGCCATCTACTTCTTTAAAATCGCCGCCGTCCATATTTTTGGCAAAAGCCCATGCATCTTCATCATCTTCTATTTCAAACTCGCACTCTAATTCATAACTAATCATGGCATAAGCCTTATACCTTTTCATTTTCTTCCTCCACTAAATCGCACTCTTCGCATACAAAAACTAAATGCGGTTCAATCTCAAGCTCACCATTCCTATAACCTTGATAAGCCACCCATTCAGCGTCTCTTGCGTCCTTGGCATCTACTTCTACATACTCTTGACAAGTAATTAAAACGGCATACTTAGGCATTTTCTCTCTCCTCTTCTTCCCAATAAGACATATCTTCAGCAATCCCAAATTCCAAATCAATTACTTCCGGAATATTCTCTTTTACCCACTCTGAGCCGCCGCTAATGTCATAGCACTCATCTACTCCCTCTGAATATTGCCCGCAAAAACAGCAGCCGCTCTCGTAGTAGTAAGCACTCACAGAAAATCCGAGCTCTAACAACTTGTCATAAAATCCTGTCGGCGGTGAATATGCACTACAAAAGCTAATTCTTATCCGTTTTTCCTGCCGGTCGCTATCGCCGCCGTTATCGTGGGCTATATCCCATTTAGTCCCCCAATTATTGACCTGCCAATCATACCAATCCTTAGCACCAAAAAACTCTAGGTTTAACTTCTGCTTAAATTCAAGTAGTCGCTGGGCATAACTTTCGTTGTCTCCAGCTCGTCCGGCGACTGTTTCGGTAAGCTCAGGCGGGCATGGATAAAACTCTGAAATCAGTTTGTCGGCACGATAAGCATCTTCCACTTTTTGAATCATGGAATCGTCGTTATGTTCTAGGTAAAGCGTGTTATTGCACCAATTAGGCATTGTCATTCTCCTCTTCATATATTAAGTAAGGTGTTTCTTCGTATTCCAATTCGCATAGATTTTTAGTAATAAAATAATTCAGTCTATTGACTAAGTGATACCCGCTTGTGATATACAAATTGTCATCATCTCCCTCAACTAGCGTCCATACTCTCTTCGGTTCTGTATCAGCTATGCTCAATACATAATCCAGCTCTTCCCCGTAGGTTTCAAATTTATCCTCCACAAATTCATCAGCAAATTTGCCCTGCGGTTCTGAGAAATGGTTTTTTATAGGTTGATATTTTTTTTCCCATGCATCTAGCTTGTCTTCCCAATCAATCATCTTCAGTCTCCTCATAATCAAACTCAAAAATCTCCGGATTTTCTTTGTTTATTTCAACAATAGTAAAATCTTCACCATCATTAAATACATCACCAGCTTTCATGCTTGCAAATTCTTCCGGCGTAAAGTAATAGTAAATTTTTTCATCTAAACCATAGTGTTCGTCCCACCAATCTTCCGGAGCATTCTCTTCAACTCCTAATAAAACATCAACATCATTTCCGAGCCAATCACAAGTGATGGCTGCTTTGTATGCTTTGATAGTAAATTTAGGCATCTTCTAGCTCCTCATAATCAAAATGGGTAATTTTAAAATCCCCGCTACCGGTCTCAACTAACTTTAAAAACTCATTTTCAGGACAATAAAAAAGAATAGCGTCATCAGCAACTCCATAGGAATCGCTATCGTTTTCCTCGTCATATGTTCCAAAACTGATATATCTAAACCCTTGAGCAAGGTCGTCTTGCCATTCAATCTCGCACCATGCACCGATATTCATACAGTCTCCCTAAAGTAAACTTGTTCCGTAGTCGGCGTCCAATACTTTTCTTTCCATACTTTGCCGTTGTATGACATATAGCCCACTACCTCTTCGTTTTCGTATAGTGCTGGGTTCTGCCAATTCCCGCCGCCGATATCGTTTTGGTATTGCCATTCCCTTACTTGCTCCAATATCCCCTCATAGGTATCTGCGGATAAAAAAACAATGTCCACTCCGTAAGGCGGAAAATCGGGGTGCTGCCCATAATCAGGATTGCCACATACCTCAGTCTTTATATAGAATCTCATAATGAATCTCCCATTTTTCGGTAAGCACTTTTATATCCAGCATAATTTTTAAAGCCACCTTTTAATTCACAATGGGCTAAAAACTCTCTAGATAAAAAGAATCCCTGCCCGAGCTCTCTACCGGATTTTCCTAAGTCGTCGTATTCTTCCCCGTTGTAGTGTTTCTGAATAACAAATTTTAGGGCGTCCCATTCTTTACCGGAAAACCCTACTGTATCGGCGTCTAATAAGTCTATCCCGTTCACTCTGCCGTATCCGTCGTATTCCCCTGTTATCTTGCGTCCGTCGGGGTATAGCACCACTACCTGAGAGAATTGATTAAATTGCCCTAGGTGTGAAGCCACTACCGGTATATTTGTTTTTGCACAAGTTTTTGAAAAGAATCCCATCTCATTCTCCAATCGTATATTGTTTATCTTGCCATTTTGGAATGCGGCATTTAACGCCGTTCGGTGCATAAAAAAATGTTTTTCTGCCGTCTTTAAATACTTCAAAAGTATCGGCTTTAAATGTTCCAAAATTAAGCGGGTTATTAAACTGAATAGTCGTGCCGGTCTCTAGCTTTACCTTAATCTTGGTCGCTTGAGCTATGCAATAATCCCGCCATTGTCTAGCATTACCCTCAATAGCTGGGCATAACTTCTCTAGCTTATGGATTAGGCTAAGCGGAGCATCATAGTAGTAAGGCATCATCTCTTCCGTCATATCTTTATAAGCCCATTCATCAGCTCTAAATGACATCAAAATCACAATGCCGGCACTATGCCAACTTCCGTCCGTCCTGACCATTGTATAAATGCCATAGGCGGTATTACCCTTAATAGATAAATCGCTTAGCGTCCATGATGGATTTGTTCCCACCTCTCCCGCTTGATTAAATTCCTCTAGCAGCCATCTCTTTTTATCCCCGTGTGCAGGGGGTTGCATTCCTGTCCAGCCCATAATAATCTCCTCTGATTAAGCCTGACCCTCAAAAATTGTCGGGCGGTTAAGCCTGACCCTCAACTACTGACTACACTAAAAAATTGATACAAAAAAATGCAATATGCATAACGCTACCATGTATTGCAAAAAATTTGGGTAAAAAAATAATAGGTGTTTACCCTATGTAAAAATCCTCTTCTTTCCCGTTCATTGTTTCCCCGTTCCGGTGCGTTAATCCTATCGTGTAGTTGTTTATGCTGCATATGATTAAATATTGCCCGATATTGTCCCGCTTAACCTCATAAGCCGGATTGTGATGGTAAACCCGCTTACCCTCTGATAGTGCGGTCTTAATCTCTGATAGTGTCATTTAGTGCCTTTATCTGTTGGTTTAGTTTTTCAATAGCTGCCGCCGTCCGTGCCCGTTGTTTTGGGTCGGTGGTGGTTCGGTTTACTAGGGTTTGCCAATAAAGGCTGTTCCCTAGTAGGTTAATCATTTTGGCGGCGTCCGTCATGCTGCACTTTGAATAGGTGCATATGCTGGGGTAGCGTCGTGGTGGTCATAGCGTTCATAATCTCGCTGTCCCTGCTGACATCCGTCCCTATATAAAGTTTGATGATGTTCAGTAAAAATTGATACATCAGGAAATTCACAAGGGGAATAATTGCGTCCGTCTCTATATCCTATGGCGTAAGCATAAGCGTCTGAGTAAAATTCGGTTGAGCGTGGTTTCATAATATTCCTTTATATATGGTGATGCCGGATTGACCTATTAAGGCGGTGGCGTGTTTATCGTTGTTTAATGCCCTTTGCAGGGCGTCGCTAATTTGTGAAGGTGATAGCGTCGGGTTTCCCTGCTCTAGTCGCTGGCGGGCTATTGCACGGGGCACGGGTCTATTATTTATGTAATATTGAATCATTCTATAAACTCCGAGAAATATAAACGGGTTTCGTAAGTGTCGGCGTATAGGTTGCATATATCGCAAGTCCTGAAGCTGTCGGAATTGTCGATAACATCAAAATGCCCCTCTACCGGCGGCAAATTATCCATAAACCGGTCAAAATTGGCGGTTTCTTCGTCGGATAATCCGGAATAGTCGCCGTTGATTAGAGCACTTAAATAGCTGCCGGATATATGATAAGTGTAGTAATCGAAAGTCATTTTTTCCCCTTTATTCGTATGAGCTGCTTATCTCGGTGTCATAATCCATAATATAAAGCTGCCTATCGTCGCAAAAATGCCGCATTTTATGGTAGGCGTCTAGTTCGTTGATGGCGTGGCACTTGAAAATAGGGCGTTCTATTTCCCCGTTGGCGTTCTCGGCTTTTATATATTGCGTATATAGCATTTTTAACCCCTTAAAATTGTAAATAGATAATCGTGCCGTCGGTCGTGCCGCATACCCTAGTATTATGATTAAGGTGAGATAAAACAGCTCCCTCTAGGTCTTCGTCTTCGTCTATTTCAATCCCGTAATCTTCGGCTATCTCTTCCGGCGTGCTCTCGGCGTATTCGCAGCATAAAGCTATAATATCCAGCTCGATTTGCTCGCCGGTGTCCTGCTCGAATTCCTCGAGATAGTCAAATAAAACCCCTAAGCCATCATAGGTAAATTGCTCACCCCGTCCGGCTGCCTGAAAAGCATTTCTAAAGTCATTTAAATAAATTGTCTGTATCATGATTTCCCCATTAAAAAAGTAAAATAATCCTGTGGCACAACTTCGGCGGCTTTGCGGTCGCTGCTAAATTCTTTAAGCCATTTATTTATATGGCGTTGGGTGGTATTGCTCCACCTGTCGGCGGTTATATAAAATTTCCCGTCTTCCCAGCTAGCTACCGGCGTCTGATAGCTGAATAGAATCAGTTTGCCGGCGTTTAGTCTAATTTCTGTCATGTTTGACGCTATCGGTTTAAGTTCCATTTATTTAATCTCCTGAGTGAGTGCGGAAAATACAAGCCATAGGGCATAAAATCCCGCAATAATTACAAAAAAGCTAAATAGCTGCTCTGTGATGTTGCAAAACCATTGTAAAAAATAGTCTAATTTGCTCAAAATAATCTCCTTAAAAAAGTAAAGGTGCAGCAAGTGCCATTAAAATGCAGGCGGAAATAGTGCCAATTAAAATCAAAAATTCGGTCGTGCTCATGCTGTTAGCTCCTTTTCAATTTTTGCCCAGCTTTTATTTTTTAATTCTGTCAATATCAGGCGTCTAGCTAGCTGGCTAGTGTTTAAGTCTATTTCCTGACAATAGGCGTCTAAGTCCTTTTTTTGGTCTATCGTCATAACTAAGCTCACATGTGCCAATTTTTCTTTTTTGTTCATCATTTCCCCTTAAGCGGCTGCGGATTGTTGGGCGGCTGCCGGCGGCTTTTTCGCTGCCGGTTGAATGCGGACATAGGTAATTATTCGCATGCCATTGTGAAAACCGATATACGATGCTTTAGCAGCTTTTAAGGTCTTGAATTCGTGGGTAGTGCCGTCGGCTGCTTTGATTGTGTATTTATAGCGGGTCATGATTAAGCCTCTTGAGTTTGTGAGATGTGAAATACTGTTGCGGGTGCTGGGCGGATTTTTTCCGAGCCCGTTTTATCGGTCATTTTTTTCCAGCTTATAACCTTAACGCCCTTTTCCCCTTTTTTGACCTGCCTGCCAATAGCTTGCCAAGCGTCGTAGGTCAATACATTCTCACGGGGGATTATGTCGGCTGCTGGAATGCCCTTAGCGGTAAATCCTGCCAAAATAGCTTGATAATTGAGCATAGAATTACCGGTTCGGGCTCTGATTAGTGCGTCCTGCTGCTGTTCGGTTTTCATTTGTTTATTCCCTCGTGATTTAAAACCATATTCATAATATGGTTGAATTCAAAATTAGATAATTTATTGTGGTCTTTGCCGTTGATGTCAATTAAGCGAATGCCCTTATCAAATAATGAATACCGGATAAAATTCCCGCCGGTGTTTAATTCTTTGATTGGCATACCCCAATTAGTGATAATTAAGCTCATTATTTCCCCTTGTATTTGTTGATTGCTTGTAGGGCGGCTGCTTTTACTTTATCGGAAGCAAAAAAGCCCTTGGGCGTGTAAACAATTAAACAAGCCCCGCTATATGGGTTATCGTTGTGCCATTGTTGGGCGGTATATCCATTAGTGAATATATAGCTTGAGACCAGCTTAGAGCCGTTTACCTGCGGTGAGTAGTGCATTACTTTCATTGTGTCTATTCCTTGTAGGTTAGTGTTTCGTTAAGTGCTGCGGGGTGCTACGGGAATAATCTTATTACCTTGTCAATAGCAAAAAATTGACCTAGGTCAAGAAAATGAAAAATAATTGATAGGGATAACCCTTAAATTTTCCTGAGCTGCTGCGGATATCGTGCCGGCTGCCGGCGGGTTTCTTGCTGCCAAAATCCTAAAATCCCGCTTATGTTTTTATGGATTAGTCTGAATACTGTATATAAAAACAGTAGTTGTGATAGAATCCCTCTCATGTTCTCAATTCGTTCTCATATATAACCCTATGCCAGCTAAATTAACTAAAGCACAAATAAGTGAAGTATTAGAGCAGCAGCCTATTGAGTCTATCTTGCTCGGCACAAGTAAAAGCCGGCTAACGACTAAGCAAAAGGCATTCTGTGAGAATCTCGCTAGGGGCGATACAAAGGCGGGAGCATATAGAAAAGCATATGACAGCAAGGGTAAGCCAGCTATTCAGGCTAATGAGGGATATAAGCTCGCAAAACGCCCCGATATAGCTATGATGACCGAAGCCATACAGAAGGGGCTAGATTTCCAGAAATCCTATTCACTAGGTCAAATCAGGGCTCTAGTGGTCTCAAACCTCACAAAGGAAGCCACAGACCCCGATAATTCCCCGTCCGTCCGTGTCGCAGCTCTCCGCACGCTGGGCACAGTCGCCGGCGTTGATGCATTCCAGCACATAGCACAGAAAACAATCATCCACGATAGTGAGACCAACAGGGCTAAGCTATTGGAGCAGCTTAAGCAGGCTATGCAGGATAACGCAAGGACAATAGATGGCGATGTCTCAGAACTGATGGCAGAAATTGGCGGCAGGAAAAGGGCAAAAGACGAGACCCACACTACCCCCACCAACCAAATTGAGCCCGTCGCTGACGAGTTACTACTACATAGTATTCCTGACAAACGATTTGATGAAGAAATGGAATCTGACAAACAATCTGAAGGTTTAGAAGGAACTGAGCAAGAGCCCCCTGTTTTGCCAGAAAAAGAAGAGTCTGGGGATAAGGATGAATAATCCTATGGGAAACACCCCCCTTATGTTTTTGAACAAAATAGGGGTGGGGGGTATATTTTTTTGGACAGAGAAATGACAGAAGTACAGAATCAGGTCTATATGGTATTAGATGCCTATTGGAGAAAGTATGGCTTTGGACCTTCTATGGAAGAAGTCATGAATATTACGGGATATAAGTCTAAGTCTAATGTCCATAGGATTATGATGAAGTTATGTGATTTGGGGTACTGTAAAAGGCTTCCACGTAGTGCTAGGTCAGTGCGGCCTTCTTATTTGAAGATTAAGGACTTATGAGTATCTTCTCATTCATCGTCATAGCCTTATACGCTTACTATAGGAAATATGGACTTAGAAAAAATTATTAGTCAGCTTCCCTTAGTGGAGCAAGAGTCCTTTATGGAGATGGCACAGGAATATATGGCTAGTCTTCAGAGGGAAGCGGCGCAGCAAGATTTTATGAAGTTTGTTGGAGAGATGTGGCCTGGGTTCATTAACGGGGCGCACCATAAGGTGATGGCTCAGAAGTTTCAGGACATAGCCGAAGGTAAGTGTAAGAGACTAATCATCAATATGCCGCCACGACATACCAAGTCGGAGTTTGCGTCCTATCTGCTGCCGGCATGGTTTTTAGGGAAGTATCCGGGTAAGAAGATTATCCAGTGTTCTAATACAGCGGAATTAGCCGTTGGCTTTGGACGTAAAGTCCGTAACTTAGTAGGGAGTGAACAATATGCGAGAATATTTCCAAATGTCAGTCTTAGGTCTGATAGCAAGGCTGCTGGTCGTTGGAGCACAAATAGCAATGGTGAATACTTTGCTATTGGTGTTGGAGGCACCGTCACGGGTAAAGGAGCGGATTTGCTCATTATTGACGACCCTCACTCGGAACAAGAAGCAGCCATAGCAAACACCAATCCAGAGGTCTACGATAAGGTTTATGAGTGGTACGGCTCAGGACCACGCCAGCGTCTACAGCCGGGCGGCTCAATTATTGTCGTAATGACACGATGGTCTAAGCGGGATTTAACTGGAAAGATTTTAAAGTCTTCTATAGAGCGGGACGGGGACACATGGGAGATTATTGACTTCCCTGCCATCTTGCCATCTGGAAAAGCGCTTTGGCCTCAGTTCTGGAGATTAGAAGAATTACAGGCACTTAAGGAAGAATTGCCGGTTTCTAAGTGGAATGCGCAGTATCAACAACAACCTACGAGTGAAGAGGGTGCGCTTGTAAAGCGGGAGTGGTGGCAGGAGTGGACGCTAGAAAAGCCTCCGGTTTGTGAATATATCATCCAGTCTTGGGATACCGCTTACACAAAAAATGAGCGGTCGGACTACTCAGCCTGCACGACTTGGGGAGTTTTTTATCTAAACGAAGACGAGATGCAGCCCAACATTATTCTTTTGGATGCTGTTAAAGAGCGGCTTGAGTTTCCTGAATTAAAGGAAAGAGCCCTTCAGTACTACAAAGAATGGGAACCAGATGTCTTTATCGTGGAGGCAAAGGCTGCAGGAAGCCCTTTAATCTTTGAATTACGCAGAATGGGCATACCGGTATCAGAGTTTACACCTACGAGGGGTAATGATAAGATTGCCCGTATGAATTCGGTAACAGACTTGTTTGCGTCTGGCAAGGTCTGGGCACCAAGAAAACGTTGGGCGGAAGAAGTGATTGAGGAGATGGCAGCATTTCCTAATTCCGAACACGATGACTTAGTGGATTCAAGCACACAAGCTCTAATCCGGTATCGGAAGGGCGGGTTTGTGCGCCTTCCATCGGATGAGCTGGACGAACCAATTAACTTTAGACGTAAATCAGCATACTACTAGGATACAAAATGATTGATAAATCCCTATACCAAGCACCAATTGGCATCGACGCATTAGAAAACGAGCCAGATATTGAGATAGAAATTGAAGACCCAGAGTCTGTAAAGATTGGTATTGATGGATTAGAAATAGAGCTTGAGCCCGGAGTAGAGGCGTCCGATGAGTTTGATGCTAACTTAGCCGAACATATCAGCGAAAAAGACTTAGTAGAGATTGCCGGAGACTTATTAGGCGACTTTGAAGACGACATCTCAGCAAGAAAAGACTGGATTCAGACTTATGTAGATGGTCTTGAGCTTTTAGGCATGAAGATTGAGGAAAGAAGTGAGCCATGGGAAGGCGCTTGTGGCGTTTACCACCCACTTTTGTCGGAAGCATTGGTTAAATTCCAATCTGAGACCATCATGGAAACCTTTCCAGCGGCAGGTCCAGTAAAAACCCGCCTGATTGGTAAAGAAACTCCAGAAAGAAAAGATGCAGCGCAGCGTGTTCAAGATGATATGAACTATCAACTGACCGATGTAATGACAGAATACCGCCCAGAGCACGAAAGAATGATTTGGGGCTTGGGTTTAGCGGGTAATGCCTTTAAAAAGGTGTACTTTGACCCAGGATTAGACCGCCAAGTGTCTATGTTTATCCCTGCGGAAGACATTGTTGTACCTTATGGCGCTTCTAGCCTTCAATCTGCCCCCCGTGTAACCCATGTTATGCGTAAAACAGAGAACGAAGTGCGCAGATTGCAGTTTGCTGGCTTCTATCGTGATATAGAACTAGAAGAACCAGACAGCAGCCTAGACGAAGTAGAGAAAAAGATTGCTGAAAAGATGGGTTTCCGTGCAACTACGGATGACCGCTACAAATTACTAGAAATGCACGTAGACCTAGACCTTCCTGGCTACGAAGATGTGGATGAAAACGGCGAACCTACTGGAATTGCCTTGCCTTATGTGGTGACTATTGAAAAAGGCAGCCAAACCATCCTATCTATCCGCAAAAACTGGAGACCAGAAGATGTTACTAAACAAAAACGAAATCATTTCGTCCATTATGGCTACGTTCCGGGATTTGGCTTTTACTGCTTTGGCCTTATTCACCTTGTCGGCGCTTTTGCTAAGTCTGGTACTAGTATTATTCGGCAGCTCGTGGATGCAGGGACACTTAGCAACTTGCCAGGCGGCTTCAAAACCCGTGGCTTGCGAATCAAAGGTGATGATACCCCGATAGCCCCTGGAGAATTTAGGGACGCCGATATTCCAAGTGGAACCCTAAAAGATAACTTAATGCCGCTCCCTTATAAAGAGCCAAGCCAAGTGCTTTATCAGTTACTTGGAACTATCGTAGAAGAGGGGCGCCGTTTTGCCTCAGCTGGAGATATGAAAATTGCGGATATGTCTGCAAATGCTCCAGTAGGAACTACTCTGGCAATCTTGGAAAGAACTTTAAAAGTAATGTCTGCGGTGCAATCCCGTATTCATTACTCTATGAAGCAGGAATTAAAGCTCCTAAAAGAAATCATCCGTGACTACACTCCTGAAGAGTACAACTACGAACCAGAAGAAGGTAGCCCAAAAGCTAAACAGTCAGATTATGATTTAGTAGAGGTAATCCCGGTTTCTGACCCTAATGCCGCTACTATGGCGCAGAAGATTGTTCAATATCAAGCCGTACTTCAATTAGCGCAAGGTGCTCCACAAATCTATAACCTGCCGGTATTACACCGCCAGATGTTAGAAGTGTTGGGAATTCGCAACGCCCAGAAATTAATTCCGCTGCAAGAAGACCATAAGCCAAGAGACCCAATCTCAGAAAATATGGATGCAATGCAGGGTAAACCATTAAAAGCGTTTATTACCCAAGACCAAGATGCGCACATTATGTCGCATACCAACTTCTTAACAGACCCAATGACAGCTCAAATCATGGGGCAGAACCCAATGGCACAGCAGATTACCGCAAGCCTGCAGGCGCATATTGGAGAGCACTATGGATTTAAGTATCGCCAAATGATTGAGCAGCAGCTAGGTGCTCCATTGCCATACCTGAAAGACGAGGAAGACGAAATTCCAGAGGAATATGAAATCCAAATTTCCCGTCTGGTGGCTCAGGCTTCTACTCAGTTATTGCAGCAGAACCAAGCACAGGCAGCTCAGCAGCAAGCTCAAGAGCAGGCTCAAGACCCAATCATCCAAATGCAGATGCAGGAACTTCAGATTAAGGCTCAAGAACAGCAACGCAAGACTGCCAAGGACCAAATGGATGCCCAGCTAGAAATGGAAAAAATAGCCCTAGAGCGTGAAAAAATGGAAAACACCTTGGAGTTAGAGGGTCACAAATTAGGCGCCAAGATAGCAAAAGAGAAAGATACAGCAGACCGCAAAGAAGAATACGACGGAACAAAGTTGGGTGTTGATATAGCAAAAACCAAAGAACAGCACAGACTTCAAGTTTTACAAACCCTAGCAAACGCTCAAAAGAAAGTGACGAATGACTGAACTTGACGTATTAATTAAACAATTAGACGAAAAAGTAGAGCAGCTTAAAGAGGCTACTGCGACCGGTAGCTTTGAAACTCTCGAAGAGTACAAGAAAGTTTGTGGCGAAATACGAGGACTTTTGATTGCCCGTGGATACGTGCTGGACATGAAAGACCGAGTAGAAGATAACGATTAACCCTGCAATTTCGTTCTGACGGGGCAGACCGATTACAACACGGTATGTTGTTAAAGGAGAAAGTATGAGTGAGAAGCTCGATTTATCTAGTGCAGTCGACTTATCTGCATTAATGGATAAGTCACAAGAGGAAAAAGCAACACAACTTCCAAAACCATCTGGATACCGCATTTTATGCGCAATCCCTGAGGCAGAAGAGGCTTACGATAGTGGAATCATTAAGTCAGACGAAACCCGTCGGCATGATGAATTACTCACTACAGTGTTGTTTGTAGTAGATATTGGGCCTGATTGTTATCAAGACAAGACAAGGTTCCCAAATGGACCATGGTGTAAACAAGGTGATTTTATTTTAGTACGCCCGAACGCTGGTACTAGATTAATCATTCATGGAAGAGAATTCCGCATTATTAACGATGATTCTGTGGAAGCAGTAGTTCTTGACCCACGTGGTATTAAACGAAAGTAAGGAGATTACGATGTCAGAAAACAAACAAGAAATGGAAGATTACACCTTTCCAGATGATGAAAAAATAGAAATCGAAGTTGAGGACGATACCCCTAAAGAAGATAGAGGTCGCAATCCATCCCAGCCAGAGTTTGTCGAAAGTCTTGAAAATGACGAATTAGATGAGTATTCCGAAGCCGCAAAACAAAAGATTGCTGGATTTAGGAAGATTTATCACGACGAACGCCGTGCTAAAGATGAGGCTGATAGAGAGCGTCAAGAAGCCCTTAACTTTGCAAAACAGCTCTTAGAAGAGAATAAAGCACTCAAAGGTAAGGTAAGTCATACGGAAAGTTTTGCCGTGGACTCTATTAAAACCGGCGCTGAGCAAGAATTAGAAATGGCTAAAAAACTGTATCGTGAGGCTTATGAGGCCGGCGATTCAGAAAAGTTAGTAGATGCTCAGGAAAAAATGACTACTGCCCGCATTAAAATGGACAGAGCACAAAGTGCCTCTGAAGATATTAAGCAACGCAGAGCTTTACAAGAACAAGAAAATGAGGTACAAATACCACAACAGTCGCAAAAGCCTGTTCGTGATAGCAAAGCAGTTTCATGGCAAGAGCGTAACTCTTGGTTTGGTCAAGACGACGAAATGACCAGTTTAGCCTTAGGCCTACATGAAAAGCTTGTAAAACAAAACGGAATGGCTTACGCTACGACTGATGAGTATTACAAACGCATTGACGAAACAATGCGCAAGAGATTCCCAGAGAATTTCGAGGACGTAGAAGACGACAAAACAACAGCTCGTACGAAACCGAGTACTGTAGTGGCTCCGGCAAGCAGAAGCACATCGTCAAAAACGGTGCGGCTCAAAACTTCACAGCTAAGCATAGCAAAGAAGTTAGGACTTACCCCAGAGCAATACGCCCGAGAACTTAACAAAATGGAGAATTAAACATGGCTACGAATAAAAATACCCCTCGTGAATTAGATACCCGTGCAACTTACGAGCGTCCCCAGCAGTGGGCACCCGCAGAATTGCTACCCGAACCTGATAAACAGGCCGGTTATGCGTATCGTTGGATTCGAGTTTCAACCCTTGGTGAAGCTGACCCCCGCAACATTTCTGGTAAGTTAAGAGAAGGTTGGGAGCCAGTAAGGATTGAAGAACAACCCAAATTTCAACTGTTAGTCGACCCCAATAGTCGCTTTAAGGACCAAATTGAGATTGGCGGATTATTGCTTTGCAAGACTCCAGAAGACTTTGTAGGTCAGCGTAACTCACATTATGCTAAACAGACACAAGCCCAGACGGATGCTGTAGATAATAATTTGATGCGTCAAAGCGACCCAAGGATGCCCCTCTTTAAAGAGAATAAATCCTCGACTAGTTTTGGCAAATAATTAATTTAACTAGGAGTTATAAATGGCTTATCCTACCGTTTCAGGCCCTTATGGGTTTCAGCCAATCAATTTGATTGGTGGTCAGGTATTTGCTGGTTCTACTCGCTTAATTCCTATCGCTTCAGGCTCCGGCACATCCATTTTCTTTGGTGATGTCGTACGTCTAAATACAGGCGGTACATTAAGCAAAGTATCAACCACAGCTACCGCAACCGACGCAGTTGGTATTTTCCTGGGTTGTCAGTTTACAAACCCAACTACCAAACAATTGTTGCAACAACAGTATTACCCAGCTAGCACAGTGGCTTCTGACATCAACGCTTTTGTGTTGGATGACCCAGATGCATTGTTCAAAGTAGCGGTAACAGCTGCTGGTACATCAACAATGTCTGGCGTAACACGTGCAGCAGTTGGTCTAAACACAGCTTTAGTTATTACTACTGGCAGCACAACCACAGGCGACTCGTATTCATCTGTTTCTGCAACTACAGCTGGCACATCAACACTGCCAATTCGTATTGTTGACGTAATTCCAGAAACAACCAATGCATCGGGTTCATATACTGAAGTTATCGTTAAATTTAACTTTGGTATTCACACTTACTACAGCGCTACTGGTGTAGCTACTGCAGCTTAATAGGAGCATATAAATGGCTATTTCACGTGCACAACTACTGAAAGAGTTGCTCCCTGGACTGAACGCATTGTTCGGACTTGAGTATGCAACATACGGTCAACAACACAAAGAAATCTACGATACTGAGACTTCTGAGCGTTCGTTTGAAGAAGAAACCAAGCTGTCCGGCTTTTCCGCAGCACCTGTCAAAAACGAGGGCTCAGCCATTCGTTACGACAATGCTCAAGAGGCATTTACAGCTCGTTACAACCACGAAACTATCGCCCTTGGCTTTAGCTTGACTGAAGAAGCAATCGAAGACAACCTCTACGATTCTTTATCAGCTCGCTACACCAAGGCATTAGCTCGTGCTATGGCTTACACCAAGCAAGTTAAAGGTGCGGCTGTATTGAACAACGGATTCACTAACTCTGCCGCTTATTACGGTGGTGATGGCGTTCCATTGTTCTCCACAGCACATCCTTTGGTTTCTGGTGGCACTAACAG
>Ga0114973_10002003_pt1 | contig 14932 bp, 13 predicted proteins | sample M_140807_MF_Meta_FD_87025 | JGI IMG/M metagenome (GOLD analysis project Ga0114973, IMG submission 87025) | Freshwater microbial communities from Lake Montjoie, Canada to study carbon cycling - M_140807_MF_MetaG | ecosystem: Environmental > Aquatic > Freshwater > Lake | place: Lake Montjoie... | reverse complement strand
TAATTTGACGAAGTTCTCGTTCAATCGCTCGCCGAATCCCGCATAGCCCTTGCCGAACAGGGCCAGGTCCGTGGTGGTGATGTCCACCACACCATCTTTCAGTGTTACTAGTTTCGTTCCATCTGTCTTGTTGATGATGTAAGACATCTATTTTTAATTACTTTCATTATCTCTCACATGTACTAAAAAACTAATATCTCCTAGTAATTTGATCAATATTGCTGCCAGTTCTGGTGTTAATGCCTGATCTATCTTAACAAGATCATCTTCTGTGAGAGCAGTCTGATAGTTGGCATTGATATAATCTGCCACTTGTTGTTTTGTTATTGCCATTGTTGTATCTCCTTATTAATTATCCAATTTTTGAGCTGTAAATAGACAGCCATCTGTTAAATTTTTCTCCTGTAAAAGGTCTAACGATAGTACCCAATACAAAACAAGCACCCTCACCTATGATTCTAACAATTTTGCCCAAAGTATCACCTCGAGATCTTGCTCCGGTTTGATAAGCAATCTCATTGGCTCTAGCCTGAGCAATGACTCTGATTGTTTTTATGAATAAAGAATCAATATTTGTTTTGTAATTTTTTTCCATATATTCTACCAGCGGACAAGCCCATAACCAATAACCTATTTTGGTATTGTCGCTCAAATATTGTACACTGAATTTGGTGTCAATTGCAAGATCTTCCGCAGAAAATAGGCCATTATTTCTCAACCAAGTGCATATCACTCGGCCATTGGTATATTCTAGAGCTTCTAACATTTCAGCTGTTTTTACGATGGCTTCACTCTTATTACCATTTTTCAAAGAATTTAATATGCCTCTCACATATCTATCATAATAACCACTCCATACAGTCTGATTATTACGGTGTATGCCTTTGATCTGTGTCACTATTTTTTCTGATCTCACATAATATTCTACCATTTTATCTTCATATACACTGTCTCTTAATCCTTGTAATAATACGAAATCTTTTTGTGCGTTGGCATTGCCTTCGTCTGGTGTGAATGCAGCATCTCTAGATCTTGCAGGAAGATGATAAGCCAATATAGCATTGTAAAAAATACAGTTGTCTTCTCTGCTCAACAGAGTAGAGACGCAATGTTCTTCATCTCCATGCTCCTTACACTGAGCACAAGCCTGTCTATCATGTAGATATTGTTCAACTGATATACCCATTATTTCACTCCTGCTATCATGTATAATAATCCAAACATAGCCCACATAAAGTAACCAATGGCTAAATTTTTAGTAGGCTGATTGGTATGTTTAACAAATTTTCCAATTACTCTGCTCACTGCTATTCCGATATTCATTATGTATCTACCTGCTCGATTATCTTCTTTCAACACTCTCATTTTATAGGCCATGTGCTCAGCCCATGGAGTGGCAATTCTACGAGCCCATCTTATGGCCATTTCTTTTTGTCTTTCACTACGTAATTTTTTATCTCGAATCCAGAACATACATTGTGGACCTTCGTTGCTCATCCAATCCACAACCACTCGTGCCCATTTAAGATATCCGTAATAAGCATTGGGGTCATTGGCTCTTAACCAGTGTCCAAACTGCTCATCTGCTCGATAAATTTCATCTGACAGATATCCTAACTCGTGTAGTTTAGTACAGATAATAGAACATCCTCCGCCTCCACCACCTGTTCCTCCCGAACCTGGTGTACCTGAGGAAGGATTACCTGTGGCATCACCAAATCCTGACGCAGTGGATGTAAATTCTATTCCAGAATTGAATATAGCTTTCCAAACTGTACCTACTTTAATATAGGCAGCAGTTATATTTTTCCAGACACCGCTGTGTTTAAATTTTATTGCTGTGATAGACTTCCAGGCTCCATCGATCTTAACTGCAGATTCTACGCTGATATCAAAAACTAATACTGCTTTGCCATTCCCACCGGTTGCTCCCGCGGCAGCTCCTACCGCTACACCCGAATCGTAGTATCCTGATCCTGTGCCTCCTGGTGTTATTCCAGATCCGTTGTTTGCACTTCCCCCCGCGGGTATTAAATTTGAGCCAGAATATCCTCCGGTTCCTCCGTTATCTCCTGATCCACCGTCTCCGCTTCTTCCTCCATCTGCGCCTCCACCACCGGCTCCAGCACCGCCACCATCTCCGGAGTGTCCTGCACCATTTTCTCCCAATGTGCCTGGTGTTGCTAGAGTTGGGTCGTTAATAGAAACGCCAACTGTTCCAGCACTGAATTGTCCATCACCGGCTCCTCCTCCACCACCACCTGCTATGGCCACATCTATGCCTGCTATTTGTACCACGGTTGCACCACCTCCACCCCCACCAGCTCCCGATGAACCCGAAGGTCCTGAATTTCCACCCACTCCACCTGAATATCCTGTTAAACTTCTACCATTGGATCCTCCGGCAGCATTTCCTCCGCCTGATCCACCTGCACCACCACCCCCCACTCCTATCTTGATGGTATCTCCTGCTGATCCTACTAAGTTATAGGAAGTTTTTTCTACATAATGACCAGCCGCTCCTTCTCTTCCTGGTCCTGCAGAATCTCCTCCACCTCCACCTCCAGCACCTCCCCATAGATATATGTCCACGGATTTTGCTCCAGCTGGAATTGTGGCCTGCTGAGTTGTGCCTGTATATGTGAATGTTTTAATAATAGTTGGCATGATGATTATGCCTCCCTAACGAACCAAAGATCCCCGTTTGCGCCTTGTCCACTGGTTGGGGCCACTGTCTCGACATATCTATTGCCGGCCACAGTATTACCTGTAGATCCAGCATCAGGTGTAATATAACTACCTCCCCATCTCTTGATAGATTCTGCAACCTGTCCCGTGGTAGGAACATTTAAATTTGATGTGTCTGTTGTGGCAATGTTCGATCCAACGGCACCAAGAGTCAATGATGTTACTTTTACGTTTCCGGCGCCTGTGGTTTTTAAAACTTTACCCTTGTTGGCATCTCCGTCGGTTACCGCATCTGCCAATCTAATAATTTGCGAATAAGAAGCATTGCTTCCCGCGGACCAAAAACTATCCGCCACCGACCAAAATAATCTAGCATCATCTGTTAAAGAATCCGTCTCTGCTATGATTCCAGCATCGGCCTGTGAATTACCTGTGTTTAATTTTAACCAATTGTCATCAATGATATTGATGTTGCTTGTGGTATTGGCATATTCTCCAGATACACTTAAATTTCCTGTGATCTTAACATCACCTGTGATCTCTAAAGGCACTGTTGGAGAATCGGTCCATATACCCATTCTTGCATTTGAAGAATCAATTTTAATAGGAGTTTTTGTTATTCCTCCATCATTGATTGTTACAGATAGGTCTCCATCTTCGCTCACATTGGCTATCGTTGCATCAATATCTGATACTGATAATCTTAAATCTGATCCAGTACCCAATATTAATCCGTTGTCAGTAGCAATTGTGATTGCGCCTGTAGTGGTCTGTGCGGTATCTTTTCTCATAAAATTGCCGCCGGCAATCACTGTACCTGATGAATTACTTGTGCCTGAAGTATTAAGATATTGTGCAGTCGTAGTAGTGCCAACGAACTGAGCTCCCAATGTTGAGTTTAGGGTTATACCTGCATAGATGGTGGCAAATCCTGAGATCGGGGAGCCGGGTGTGAATCCTTGAGCGCTCAATACTGCAACTCTTGTGTTGCCTGAATACATAGAGGCAATTACTCTGCTGATCGCCGAATCATCGTTTATGGTTTCTATTTTAAAACCTGAAGTTGTTTGTCCTTTGGAATATACTGGTCCTACTAATTGCCAGCCAGTTCCTGTGTAAAGATACAATTGATCATCATCGGTATCTGCCCATAGATCTCCTGCGCTGGATCCTGTTGGTGCCGTGGCCTGTGCTTTGGCTCCTCCTGTGGGTTTAAATGTTGTGCCATCATAAACTTTTAATTGGTTTGTATTTGTATCAAACCAAAGCTCGCCTCTCAATGGTGCTGCAGGACTGGCCGTTGATGCTGAATTTTCTAATAATTTAACTAAATCTTCAATTAATATTTCTCCGTACCCCGAGTAACCCTTACCAAATAGCGTCAGCGTTGTGGTATTATCGAGGGTATTATCCTGAATAGTTGTTATTATTGTTCCGTCTGTTGTTTGAACTTGATATGCCATACTCTATATTTATACAGACGCTGTCTTTTAGTTTATATGAGCATATTAGTCCAATAGCCACTTGCTGTTGCCCATATATAAATGTATAATATTACTATGGATAAAATAGACTCTGTACACATAGAATTAACCAGTCGTTGCAACGCTAAATGTCCTATGTGTTCTAGAACCAATAATCCTATTATACTAAACAATCAATCAGAAATCTCATTGGAAGATTTTAAAAAATTCTTTTCTGTTGATTTTATTGCCCAATTAAAAAAAATTAAATTTTGTGGCAACTTTGGAGATCCAGCTGTAGCTCGAGATCTTATAAAAATACACAAATATGTGCTGTCTTCAAATCCCAATATACTAATAACATTGAGTACCAATGGTGGCATAAGAAGCACAGAATTTTGGCAAGAACTAGGCGAAGTTTATAAAAAAACTCCCAAATCTTTTGTGGAGTGGCACATCGATGGATTAGCAGATACCAATCATCTATATCGTATTGGAGTAAAATGGGACAAATTAATAGCCAATGCTCAAGCATTTATAAACACAGGTGCCAATGCCAAATGGTTCTTTATACCTTTTTTCCATAATGAACATCAAGTGGAAGAAGCTGAACAACTAGCCAAAGAAATGGGTTTCTCTGATTTTGTTTTGAAAATATCTGCTCGATTTAAAGATTTTAAAAAACCGTTCTTATATCAAGACGAAGATAATGTAAAGAAATCAATCTATCCTCCCACAGCAGATAGATTTAACATAGAACACATGCAACATCGCGGACCGCTGATCTGTCTACATAAACATAGAAAAGAGATCTATGTGGATTCGTGGGGTAGATTGTTTCCTTGCTGTTGGACTGCATCAAAATTTTACAAATCAAATAGCTGGAAAATACACAAAGATAAATACGCTATATCATTGCATCATAGAGGCATTTTTGAAATATTAAACGACGACATGTTCAATGATTGGTTAAAAACAATTTATGAGGACCTAGGATCTATATGTCATCAAAGGTGCACAGGATCACAGGTTCATGTAATTGAATCCAAAGGAATGAAGATACCACAAAAAACATTGTGGCATCACACAGAAGAAAGAGTTGACAATGGATAATTTTTATACTTTAGGAAAAAATAAAAAATTATTTGAACTTGCAGAATTTCCTGCGATTAATACTGGCGAAAAAGTAGTAATACTGTTCACTGGGGGGATGAAATCTTATCTGATAGGATTGATCGCAAAGGAAATCTATGGCATAGAAAATATTATTTTTGGTTTTATTTCTATGGATATATTTGGAGATTTTAAAAATAATACAAAAAGATTGCAAGTTAGTAAAAAAAATTATGACAATGCTTTTAAAAAATTAGGTGGCATACACAAAATCGAATTGGATGATGATTCATTTACTAGCCGCGAAGAAATGCATCACGTTAGTTCTAAAAAAATCTTGTCTAAATTCAGTTCTGTCAAATATGCTATTACTGGTTATACCAAATTGCACGAAGAAATAATAGAAATGTTAAAGGAAAGCGGCTGGGGGTTAGGAAAAATAACCAGAAATCAACTACCTGCATATGTTGAAAAAAATTCGGAAAAGTATAAAACATTGAACTATGCGATAAAAAATTTTAATCAACCCATACATTTTACTAATAAGTTTGTTGACTTTAATGAAATACAAAAACATTTTTATTCCATGGTTCGCCCATTTCGTAATTTAACAGATCATGAGATTGTAGAATTATATGGTAAAATGAATTTCTTAAAAGAATTAAATGAGACAATGTCATGCGAAGTATTAGAAACCAATGAACATTGTGGTAAATGTAGAAATTGTTTACAAAGAAAAGATGCCTTCCTCCAAGCAAGAATCAAAGATACAACAAAATATTCTTTTAAATCATAATTTAAACTGTTATAATAACAAATATGAATATACTATGTGTCAAATGGGGTGACAAATATTCTGCTGAATACGTGAATAAATTGTATTCTATGGTATCAAAGAATTCCTGTGGCCTATCTATCGATTTTCATTGTTACACTGATGATCCTATAGGTATTAGAAAAGAAATCAATATAATAAAAGTCAAAACTGATCTCACACACTGGTGGTTAAAATTAGATCTTTTAAAATTATTTGATAAGGGAGAGAATATATTGTTTGATCTTGATCTAGTAATACTCAATCCTTTAGAGCGTTTATTCTCTGTTAAAACCAGAACATTATCGGTATTGTATTCGCAATGGAAAGAAGGATATATACTGCCTCGAGCCACAGAACGATTTCCAACATTATATAATTCTTCCGTAATGAAATGGACAGATACACAAGGACATGAAATCTATGATTATTTTCAAAAAAATAAAGAAATGATATTATTCAAATATCAAGGCATAGATAGATATCTCTTTAATGAACCTGTACAGGTGGATCTGTTACCCACTTCTATTGCCTACTCATATTGGCAAGGTGTACGTTTTAGCAAAGATACCACCCCTGAAAAATTGAGGAATGATTATGAGATCTGTATATTAAATCATGGCAGCAAACAACAAGAGATCAATTCTTGGGTTAAAGATTATTGGATAGAATAATGTATCTTGCAGTGGAAAAAGACGGTATAAAATTTATTGTATCTAATAAACCATATTTTGAATTTGAATATCTTCAATCTTTAGCAAAAAGAAATAATATTAAAAAAGCAATCAAAGATTCTCGAGATGAATATTTTGTTTGTGCATTATTGAATGAAGAGCCTGCTTATTCTTGTACTGCCGTTAATGGCGGACTTTATAGTTCTAATGTTCTACGATGCAGCACAAAATTTTTTGCAAATCCAAAATATGCTGGAAAAACCCCTCCTAAAGTATTCAAAACAATATGTCAATATGGCACTGAGGTCTTTAAAAAATATAATGAGCAAGATTTTCAAAAATTTAATTTTTATTTTATATCTAGACATCCAAATTCTAATCCAATAAAAAGATTATATGAAGATATTGGCTGGACTGTGGATGATCCATATCTTTATCTTGTGGGCAAAGATCCAAAAAAGGCATCTTCCTGGAGACACATATATTATAGTGGCAACATTGATACATTCAATGTTCCAAAAATGAGCATCAATGAATACAATCAAAAATTTGGCGAATACAGATTCAATAGAGATTGGTCTGATAATGCTATAAAAAATACAGAATTTTTATTTAAAAATAATACTCATAGCACAATATTAGAAATTGGCACATTCGAAGGAAGATATGCTTTATGGTTAGCCGACAATTACGATAGCGAAATACATACTATAGATCCCTTTGATTCTGGTATATACAAAATATCACAGAACCTATTTGATCAGGTGGAACAAAATTGGTTATACAATCTATCTAGATGCAAATATAAAAATAAAATTATGTTTTATAAAAATTATTCATTCAATACATTATCAAAATTTGTTAATGAAAATAAAACGTTTGATTTTATCTATATTGATGGGTCTCACAAAGCATCAACCGTTCTAGAAGATCTAACACTATCATTCAAACTGTTAAATCACAAAGGTATTATGTTGATAGACGACGCTGTTGATTGGCAAGCAAGAGATTATAATACCGATAAAATCATCAATGATGCAACACTGACTCCTAAATTAGCAGTGGATAGTTTTATACAAATCTATAAAAACGAGATAGAGATAATAGATATACCTAAAAAAAATCAAGTAGCAATAAGAAAAATTATATGAAAATAATAGCTGTTAGGATAGGCACAAGATACGGTCCTGAATATGAGAAGTATTTGGAATCTAAATTACCTGAATACGAGTTTCATTGGATTAGAGAACCCATAGCAGATAATGTTAAACTGCAGTGGAATAAAATGTATGGCATGACCCTAGAACAAGATGAGCCTGTCTGTGTGATAGATATTGATATATTGCTGATTAACGATTACAAAAAAATATTTGAATCTCCTATACAACCTGGAGAATTCCTAGCAGCACCTGGTTGGTGGAGAGATCTTAAAGGCGAAGAAAAAGAAAGATTTACTATCAATGGTGGATTCTACAAATATTATCCTCGTGATTGTCATTACATATACGAAAAATTTATGAGCCAACCCGAGTATTGGCAAAAGAAATACATAGAAGAAGGTTATACATCTGGTCCTGTCAATGGAGAACAGCATTTTATAGAAGATTCTGTGAAAGAAAGATTAAAACTCATAACACTACCTAAAGCATGGTTTTGCAGAATGGAAGCTCGAGAAAGACATTTTGCTCGACACACATTAACAATGTTAAATCGTCGTTATCAAGAAGTTACTGGTAATCCTTATATGTTTTTGGGCAACGAATTTTATCCTGAAATCAAATTTGTTCATTTTACTCACATGGATAATCATCCACATGATTGGGCAAATTATAATCTATTCGTATAAAAATTTTCCAGCAATATATAGAGATTCTAGAGGAGTTTTTGCTTCTCTAAGTTTTTTCTTTAACTCAGTGTTAGAGGATTGAGTTACTTCAGGAAGATCAAATATTTTTAATTTGGTGTTGAATAACAATTCCATACCTGCTTCTCCCTCTGGAGGATTGAACAAATGATCTATAACGAGTTTGTCTTGAGGGTTAGTTGCAGAAGGATCATATATCAAACCATATTTTTCAGCAATGTCTTTCACTATTAATTCCCAGCTTTTTGCTGCGTGTTTGCGTTTTTGATCCGTCATCGTAGAAATTTCATCTGTTGTGAAAGTTTCTAATAATTTTTTATACATATTGCTATTAAGATCGGTTTCAATAGCAATCTCGTGCTGTTGTTTAGTTTCGTTATCCTGCCAAATTGCTAGAATTAATTTCTTCTTGCTGCTGGCAAACACTGCATTGATAAATTTTCCTTTGTCTAAATTCATTATTCTACTCTAGATTTTAGTGTGTAAACGTTTATAACTTGTTGAGAACCATCTGGAAACTCCTGGGCTCTATAATCATCTGCTCCCACATATAGAGTTTGATAATTGCCTGAACCATCTAAACGACTATCAGTCATGGCAGAGCCACACACAGTACCTGTGCCTGATCCGTTCACACCATAACCATAGCGTATTTTATATCCTGTTTCTGCCTGTACCAGATATCTGATCGCTGCTCCTATAGCTGCATCTATGCCCGTTGATGTCATTGCCACGATATTTCCATCATTGTTGACTTTGACCATAGAATCAAATGATACGCTTATACTGTCTTTTTTAAGTAGGTAATAATTCTGTATCGTGGTGGGTTGATCCTGTGCCTCGGGTATGCCACCTGAGGTATATGCTGTTGTGTCGGCACGAGTATCCGTGTATACCGGTATTATGGTGCTGCCATCTGGCCCTGGTACTGCCGTGTAACCCGAAAGAGATGTTGATGTGGAAATAGTGTATATCTCTGCGGCAATCAATGATGGATATATCGTAGATCCATCTGAACTGGTCCATCCTCCATTGAATACATCCACGGCAAAAGTATCATACATGTCTTGCAAACTCATTTCACGTATCTGTCCTTCCGCTGTATAGTAAGCAGGATATTGTGTAGGTGTGGTTGCAGGATTTGGATCTGACGCCACTGTTTGTTCTATCCTGGAGAATCCCACATTCACTATGCCGGGTTCTGCCGTAGTAGTTTCTGATGGGAAAGATGTTGTGGATGTGCTGGCTGCTCCTGCCTGCAATCTTGTATCTGTTATAGTTCCTAGATTACCATCAGAATTAACCACTGTTAGGGTCACAGAAGGATTGTTAACGTAAGACCAAAACATTCGAGCCTTGATCTGTGCTATTTGCACGTCATTCATTTCCTTCAAATCTCCGCTCACATAGTACAATGGTCTACGAACTGCCATAATTTTTTATACCTTTATTGTGTTAATTTTAAATGTATTTGACATTTTTGTCAATTAATACATCGTTCTCCGTTGCTGTTAAGAACCTGCACCATATATGGTTTTTAACACCACACCCGCGGAATCCAATATCTGCAGAGTCACTGTATTTGCCAACATCGCAGCAGTTACCGTGCCTGTGTCTCCGGAAGTTATCACTGTGCCGGATCTATTTGGTAAAGTAATAGTCCTATCCGCTGTGGGATTGGCCACCGTGAGCACAGTCTCATAATCATCCGTGGAAGAACCTTCGAAACTGATGTATCCGTTGGTCAATACATTGACTGCCGTTGAATGAATTACGCCTGTGATTTCCGTGGCAGTCATCGCGGAAGCATTGATCGTTCCCGCCACATCTAATTTCGTGGTTGGGTTTATCGTTCCTATGCCTACCCGAGAAGTGGATGCATCTATGGTCATCACTGTGACCCCAGGAATTCCACCATCATTAATTTTAAAACTTATGTCCGCATCTGTAGTAAAATTTTGTATCACTGCTCCTGTGCCATCGACCTGTAATTTTAAATCACTGTCGATACCCACGGTTATACCAGAGTCATTGACTATGGCCAGTGTTCCTGTGGTGGTTTCATTTGTGTCGGATCTTAAAAAATCTTCTGCCGCGATGCCTCCCAATTTATCAGAATCTGTCGCCGTGCCAGCAAATTTTAGACCAGCCACAGCGGTCGAGAGAGTTATGCCTTGAGTGATATTTGCAAATCCTGCTATACCTATCTTGGGAGTGAATGCATCTTCACTGATTATGGCTATCCTAACCCCATCATTATACCATGAAGTTATGTTTTGATTTGTATCTGTAGAATCTGCTATAGTTTCAAAAATGAAACCGTTCTGTGCTCCACCTTCTGTCGATGCTGGTGGTCCTACCAGTACGTTTGTGGCCCCATTATTAAAATATAATTGTTGAGTGTTGGAATCGATCCAAAGATCTCCTGCCAATAGACCACTTGGTGTCACGCTGGTGTAGCTGACTCCCCCTGATGGTTGGAAAGAAGTTCCTGTGTACACTTTCAATCTATTGCTTGATTCATCATACCAAAGCTGTCCTTTGACCGGTTTGGCAGGAGCAGTGGTGTTAGAAAAATTTTCTAATAGATGTAAAAAGTTTTCTGCGATTACTTCTCCATATCCAGAATAGCCTTTACCCACAAATGATATATCTGTCTGTGTGTTCAAGATAGAATCTTGCACAATATATTGGTTGGGAGATGCTGCGGAATTAGATTTATTTACAGTGTATGGCATTTATATTATTCCGTAAATGTTGTTAATGATTGTATCCTCAGGGTGTAATCAATCTGTATCAATCTGTTCAAACTTTTTTGTACAGGATGGAATATCACGTGTGTTAAAAGTCTGTTGCTGTCTCCATTCTCCGTGCCTTCCCAAGATACCAATCCTAGTTCATCAAATACATATTCGTCATTAAAATTTGTAGTATTGTCAAAAGCTTCTTGGCCTGTGGGTTCACCGTAGTCCAGTGTGCAGGTCACCACTATGTCAGTATACTTGTTACCGGCGGTGTGACGAATCTCCATCTTGTTCCTGGTGGTGTCCTTGTTGGTGGCCGAGTTATCGTCCACTACTTTATAATAAGTCTTGTTATAAAGAGTAGCATTAGTTCCCGTGGTGTTAGGTGTTAGATATGTGATAATACCTGTGGGATCTACTGTGGTACCACCGTTGCCGAATGCCATCTCATGAATAAATCCCGTACTTTTATTTGCAAGACTATTAGCTAAAGCAATACTCATGTTCTCATAGTGTATCGCATTTCTTTTATCCACTATAATTTCTCCAGTTTCTGGATTCCATATTTTGATATGTCCTTCCACTTTAATACCGGATTGATCTTGTGGTTTTTTATTTTGCTGTTGTGTATTTTCTCTATTTTCTTGTTCTGTCATTGCGTTGTATTTATTCAGGTACATTTGTTGGTTCTCCTGCTATGAATTTTGCTTGGTTAGTTGTTGATTTTTGTAGTCCTTTACCATCGGCTGCTGTGCCAGCTCCTGCTGTATACCATACCTGTCCCCGTTTTTGTATGATTTTTACCTGTACATCTGCTGCTGGTGTGTCAGTGAGTGCTAGATTTGCAGTGCTGCCATCCACTGTGTAGTTAACTGTGCTGCCATCTTCGCTCATGTATGGCAATCTTCGACCTCCCACAAATACATCTAATTCATATGGTGTGGCTGCTGCAATTGTGGTAGGGAACATATTGGTGCTACCATCTCCCATAGATGTTTTTGTGTAGATGGTTTCTGCGTAAGGCACAGTCTGAGAACCCGAAGCATCCACTACCTGTGTGCCTGCTGCGTGAGTTCTTATACCTGTTCCTAATGTACCTCTTCTCAATTGAGATAGAGTATTGCCTGATTTAACGAAATATTCAATTCTTTCTTTGTCTATGAATATAACTCCTGGCACTGATCCTCCTGGAGAAGATGCTAATACACTGCCATCTGTCACTGTGATCGAAACGGCATCATCAGTTAATTCTGCAGACAATGTCGTGGTATTATCAGCACTGATTCTTTTGAAGAAGGTCCTGTTCAACATGTCTTTGAATATGCGGAATCCTGTGGCATTGGTAGCACTCTCCACAGCAAAATACATCACGTCTATTCTGTCTGAGGATGATAATGTCATTCCGCCTATGGTTATTTTGTTTCCTTCTAGAAGGAAATTGTATCCTGCTGTTAAAGAATCTCCATTCAACCACACAAACACATAATCACTGTTGAGTGGTGTGTTCTGTAAATAGAATTCTCCAGATGTTACACCAGCAAATACTTCTCTTCTTTGATTCATTCCCACAGCATTGTTAAATGTAATTGCAGTAAGAGTATCTGTGGCTGATAGAGATATTCCATCTGCTGAGATTTGTGTTGGTCGTAATATCACATCTGATCCTTCGTTGTAATAATGATTATCTAATAATACTGATATAGCAACAACATCCAATGCACCGGGTGCTGACACAAACTCTACTTTTTGTGTGCCTATGTTCACTGTGTAATCGGTGAACAGATATTTTTTAGAACCATTCACATACACTTCCACTTGATTGGCCGTGGTCACAGTGTTGGCAGGATCTGTGCCCAGACTATAACTTGTGGTACTACCGTCACCTGCATAGTAGGTGTTGTCCGGTCCTCTCAATATTTTGCCATTCAGTTGTAATAGAGTCAATCCTGAGAATGGACCTATTGCTCCTGATGGATACGTTAGAGTGTATCTGTTGGTGCTGCCATCATAGATAATGTCATCTGATCTTATTTCAGCATAGGCTCTGCCGCTGCCTGGCGCTTGATTGAAAGCAGCTATCTGTACAGATTTACCTGCTGCTGGAGGATTTGATGTGGATCCATCTCCTGTGTGAAAAGTTATTGTGATTAATTTATTAGCTACCGACGTGGTATAATTTGCGTTTGGTTGACCGTCTACTGTGACATAAAGCTGTGATAGAGCACTGTCCAATTGGAATGTTTCTCTGGCAGATGTTGTGAATGATGCTGTGGATCCATCTCCTTGGAATGTGTTTAACACTGTATAGTTGCTGCCGGATATGGCAAAACTCTTGATAGATATCCTGCTATCGACAGCAGGTGCTGATGTAAATATGATTGTGTTTGCTGCTGTGTCCACTGTGTAATGTGTGGCAATATCTTTGGTTACTCCATCCACTGTCACTATCACTGAAGCTTGTGTGCCTGGCAGTTGACCAATAGCATAAGTTGTAGTTGATCCATCGCCAATGTAATTTTTGTTCACAATAAACGGCACGCCTGATTCTGGTGTGGTGTAAACTTTGATGTCCACGGTGTCGAACATGGATCCTGGCACATTCTCTTCTGGAGCATAGCTGGTTTCTGGTGTTACGAATCCATCACCTTCTAAAATAATATCTGATGGTGCTATTCCCACTGCTGATCCAAAAAGACCGCCACTGATCAATGAATCTAGTGTGCGATCATCCGTGGGTGTTAGAACTCCATCATCATCAAAAGGTATAAACTGTACTTCATCACCATTGCCAACCACCGAGCTGTCATCGGGTATAACTGTGAAAGTTTTGGTAGATCCATCGCCTCTAAATACTAGTGATGTTTGTCTCACACCATTAATGTACACTGTATAAACATCTGTTGCTGATGGTGCTGTTGAGAAAGTAAAATTGACAGTGCTTCCATCGCCATAGAATGTTTTTACTCGACTCAATCCATAATTGTCCCAAGGAGCGTCATACCATAACGATCTGTCCCATCCTTGGCCGCTATCAAATGCTAGCCCAGTTACCATAACTCCGCCGTAATCCACTCCGGTCATTAACTGTGACAACTCATTGCCCGGCATTCCGGCATCAGGAGCATATAATCCCAGTGTTCGTTCAGCAGCAGTGATATAAGGCTCATCTCCTCGCAATTTTGTTAGATATGTTGCCCCATCATCAAAATCTTCTGTGCTGGTAAAACTGCTATTAACTTTATAGAAGCCATCTTCGTATCTGATCAAATCATTGTAAGCATAGGTTGTTCCAGCTGTCCAATCCAGCACCGTGGCTGTGGATTGCACTCGGTCGAATTTGATCGTTGTTGAAATATCTCTAACCAGGTCGTTTTGAAGATTGGCATAAGCTCGAGCAGTATCGATTGGTGTGACTCCTCCGGCACCCCCACCTATCAGCACAACTCTGGGTGTTGCTGTGTAATTGGATCCTGGCGTTAAGACTATGATTTTACTCACGGATCCATTTTTAATAATGGCTTTGGCTGTGGCCTGTGTTGTGTCTGACAACGAATAGATGATGTAATCCATAG
>Ga0114973_10002002_pt1 | contig 14936 bp, 10 predicted proteins | sample M_140807_MF_Meta_FD_87025 | JGI IMG/M metagenome (GOLD analysis project Ga0114973, IMG submission 87025) | Freshwater microbial communities from Lake Montjoie, Canada to study carbon cycling - M_140807_MF_MetaG | ecosystem: Environmental > Aquatic > Freshwater > Lake | place: Lake Montjoie... | reverse complement strand
CCAAGATTATATGCAAGACCATGTCTTGGACATGTATCGCGCAAATTTCCACGAGTCTCTAATCAACGACATTGTCCATGAATATACCGAACTCTGGATGGATGCCGGGATGATACAGGACAACGCAGACGAAGAAGAGGTCCAAGATACGATCGAACACTTGATCGACGAATATTTCTTGGAATGCCATGATTCCCAACACCAGATCCCCATTCGTTCGCACAAAACCGCCGCAATACGCGCGCCACCCAATATCAATCAAATACAATCCATCATCGAGACGCTGAAAAACATCGAACAACCCAAACAACGGACATCGGAATGGTACGAATTCCGACATGGTTTAATAACCGCGTCGAATTTGTGCAAAGTCTTTGGTTCCCCGGCACAAGTAAATAGCCTCATTTACGAGAAATGTCAACCTCTTGTAAATCAAGATCTAAGTGCATATGTAAACACCGAATCGCCGATGCATTGGGGGCAGAAATACGAACCCCTTTCCGTGATGTTGTATGAGCGGGATTATGCGACCACTGTAGCGGACTTTGGCTGTATTCAACACCCCAGTTGCCCCTGTATCGGTGCATCCCCCGACGGAATCAATGTTGATCCCGTCTCCCAACGATACGGTCGCATGTTGGAGATCAAAAACATTGTGAACCGTGAAATAACGGGTATTCCGAAAGATGCGTATTGGATCCAGATGCAGATCCAGATGGAGACGTGCAATCTCGACGAATGCGATTTCTTGGAAACCCGGTTTTGCGAATATGCAGACGAAGACGCGTTTTACCAGGACGCGGAACACGAAGACCGGGGTATCATATTGTATATGGTGCCCCGGGTTAGTATGGGGGATATAACCCATTTGAATATTACGACAACATCCAATGCCCCGCATTACGAATACATGCCCCTGGATACCCCCTTGGACAAAGAATCGGTGGATGAATGGATCCAAACTACGCGTCAACGACTGCGACGAGATTGGTCGTTGTATACCACTTTGTATTGGTATTTGGCGGAATCGTCGTGTGTCTTAGTGGAACGCAATCGCGAATGGTTCAACGCCGCCAGACCCAAGATCGAGGCAGTTTGGCAAACTGTACTGAAAGAACGCGAAACTGGACACGAACATCGCGCATCGAAAAAACGGACATCTTCAAAAGAAGCAACACCAACAACCAACAATACAATCACTGTTATAAAGGAGGGTTCCACACCAACACAGAACACATATAAGCCATCTACCGGATCGATATGTTTAGTGAAATTGGAGCCTGAGGATCTATAATATATCTATGCGATATCCGATATCCGATTAGTGTTGCTCTTTCACATTTATATCTAGTGGAACGTCCCATTTTTACAAGTTCTAACAACTTGTAAAAATGTTCAAGGGTGTAAAACCACATAAATAGTTCGCCAGAATATACTCTATCTACTAGCGAAACCATGGATGAAATGTATGTTGTCAAGCGAGACGGGCAGAGTGAAATTGTATCCTTCGATAAAATCCTTCAACGAATCAAAAAGGCGGGCCAAGATGCCCAGATTAACCTAAACTATACAGCCCTAACCATGAAGGTTATTGACCAATTGTATGACGGGATTTCGACAACCAAGATCGATGAATTAACCGCGGATCAGTGCGCTTCTTTAGCATCCACACACCCCGATTACAATGTTCTCGCCGGACGTATTATTGTGTCGAATCATCACAAGAATACTTCGGCCGTGTTCACCGAGGTTATGCAAAAGCTGTATGAATACAAGGACAAGCACGGAAAGCATTCGCCCCTCTTAGATCCCGAGGTCTATCGAGTTATCCAGGAGAATGCCGCGGAGCTGGACGCCATGTGCGACTACAATCGCGATTATTTGATTGATTTTTTTGGTTTCAAGACCCTGGATCGGGCATATATGATGAAGGTAGACCGGCAAACTGTGGAGCGCCCTCAGCATATGTGGTTGCGCGTTGCCGTAGGCATTCATTACAAGGAGATAGGGGTCGAAGGTTTGACCAGAATCCGCCGAACCTATGACGCCATGTCGCTAAAGTATATGACTCATGCTACGCCCACGCTTTTTAATGCGGGAACACCGCACCCTCAGTTATCGTCGTGCTTCCTTTTGCAACTCGAAACCGATAGCATCGAGGGTATTTATAATACGCTAAAGGATTGCGCCGTTATTTCGAAGTGGGCGGGGGGTATTGGACTCCATATCCACAATGTTCGCGCCAAGGGCAGTCATATCCGCGGTACCAATGGATCGTCCAATGGAATCGTGCCCATGTTGCGCGTTTTCAACAATACGGCGAAATACGTGGATCAGTGTTTGTCGCCGGACACGATTTTGTATACGAGGGACGGTCTCATTCCGATTAGTCAAGCCGCCGCAAAAAAGACGCGCATTTTCAACATTGGTGTTGAAGAAGACCCAGACCAAGACCAAGACCAAGACCAAGACCAAGACCAAGACCAAGACAACAGTTGTCAAAAGCTCGATCGCAATAGTCATGGCGATAGCGATAGCGATGAAGACGAAAAATCACTTGACAACACATATCCAAGATACAATTTTCGTGCTAGCCTATGGGAGTTTTTCGTATCGCTTATGGATGCCCTGTCTAGAGTCTTGCTGCCACAACAGTATCATTATGAATTAGAAAATGCCGTAAATTTGGAAAACGACGTAGTCGATTCAGACACTGAATCAGACGACGAAGACGAAGACGCAGACGATGATGAAGACCCTAGTACAGACGAGGCGGTGCATCAAGTCTTAGAGCATGCATACGAGGGACCCATCATTCACATACGCACACACTTGCCAACAGATACACTAAAAATAACTCCAGAACACCCCGTTCTTGCAATTTCATCCGTATCAACGGATCATTCGACTCTTCGAAAAGACTTGGAACTAGGTCTAACGATACTCGAATGGATCGACGCCAAAGAGTTGAAAAAGGGAGATTGGATCACATATCCCATTCCATCATATGAAGATGATATTGCGAGCTTGACAACAGAGGATTGTCTCATGTATGGACTCATGATGTGCGGTCTCAATCAATATATGAAAAGCGAGTCCATACAGAATCAAATGTACAAGGATCGAACCCAAAAAGACCCTAAATACATGCACCTCTTCTTGAATGGCGACGACCACAATCAATTGATCAACCTTTTTCAACGAGAACAGATTCAGTATGACACCATGGATGAGTATCCCGGAGTCATCCGACTACAGCCCAGTCCGAATAATCCCTTTACCAAATCCGATTTCTACAATTCCCGCGGAGAACTCGAGATTGCGTCCAGACTCATGTTTTTGCCGGAAAACAAATTGCTTTCCATTATCCAGGGTCTAGGAGGATATCAATTGTTTAGTATGCGCATTCGCAGTCCATTGGTCGAGTCGGCCATGTTCATCTGTTTGAAAGCCCGGTGTTTAGAGAAATGTGTCCACCCTTTTTTGCGAGACACGATTATTCTCGATGACGACATGTATCTGGTGCCTATTGCATCGGTCATGGAAACAGAATACAATGGAATCGTCTACGATCTTCAACTAGATCAAAACCATAATTATTTGACGAATGGGGGTCTAGTTCACAATGGAGGTGGAAAACGCAATGGATCTTTTGCGATTTACCTGGAACCTTGGCACGCTGATATCGAGGCGTTTTTGCAAATGCGCAAGAATCACGGGGATGAGGAGTTGAAGGCGCGCGATCTCTTTTATGCTTTGTGGATCCCGGATCTCTTTATGGAACGCGTCAAGGCGGATGGCTCGTGGACGTTGATGTGTCCCGATGAGTGTCCCGGACTGGCCGATGTATACGGGCAAGACTTTGTCGATTTGTATACGAGATATGAGGCCGAAGGTCGCGGGCGCGCCACGGTCAAGGCCCGCCAACTTTGGTTCCAGGTTCTCGATGCTCAGATGGAGACGGGCACGCCTTATTTGTTGTACAAGGATGCATGCAACAAGAAGTCGAATCAGAAGAATCTGGGTACGATCAAGTCATCAAATTTATGTACCGAAGTAACAATATATTCCGATGAAAATGAAAGTGGAGTGTGTAATTTGGCGAGTATTGGACTCCCCGCCTTTGTCAAACCTTCGATCCAACCAGAAGACACCAAGCCCACCTTCGATTTCGAGAAGCTACACGAGATCGTCCAGCTCGCAACATATAACTTGAATTGCGTTATTGATGTGAACTATTACCCCACGGAAAAAACTAGACGCAGTAATATGCGACACCGTCCAATTGGACTAGGAGTTCAAGGTCTGGCCGACACCTTTATCTTAATGGGCTATCCCTTCGATTCCGAAGAAGCCCGACAACTCAATCGCGACATCTTCGAGACCATGTATCACGCAGCGTTAACCCAATCCTGCGAACTAGCCCAGCGCTACGGGCCCTACGAGACATTTGAGGGCTCCCCCACATCCCAGGGTCTGTTGCAATTCGACCTATGGAACACCGACCGCGCAACATTGGGTAATCGATATGATTGGTCCGCATTGAAAACCCAGATTATGGAGAAGGGCCTGCGAAACTCCTTGCTCCTTGCCCCCATGCCCACTGCATCTACGTCGCAGATCCTGGGATACAATGAGTGTATCGAGCCTATTACGTCGAATATTTACAGCCGCCGTACTTTAGCGGGAGAATTCATTATGGCCAATCGCTATTTGATGAAGGATTTGATTGATTTAGGATTGTGGAATGAGAAGATTAAGAACAATATTATTGCGAACCATGGATCCGTACAACAGATCGATGTTATCCCTGCGAACATCAAGGCCAAGTACAAGACGGTCTGGGAGATTCCTATGCGTTCCTTGATTGATATGGCCGCCGACCGCGGGATCTATGTATGCCAGAGCCAGAGTTTGAACTTGTGGTTAGAGGATCCCACGTATTCTACTTTGACTTCGATGCACTTTTATTCGTGGTCCAAGGGTCTGAAGACGGGCATTTATTATTTGAGACGCCGAGGTCGCCACCAAGCGCAACAGTTTACCATTGAACCAGAATTGGCGGAAAAAAATCAAATGGATGATGAAATTTGCGAGATGTGTAGCGCATAAATATCTTTGTTTATTATAGATAGAGATAGTGAATTGATTATAAAATGCCAGATGATCGTAATCCATTCAGATGTTTTGGAATCGACGAAACCGTATTAGAAACACTCGAGACACTAGTAAAAGGAACAGTCCTAACCAAACCGTCTCCATCAATAAACGTTATCGTTCTTCGCCATCTATTTTCATGCGCAAATTTGAAAAAAATAAAGGGAGACAAAATGGGGCAAATATCGGAACAAGATCCTGGATTAACGATATGGGGTATTCTAACTGGTTTCAAACAGAGCAAAAAAGATAAATATTTAGGTCTTAATAGTAGAGATTCCATTAATATTTATGTTTCTGTATTATTTAGAACATGGGCTAGTGCAATTTGCTTATTTTTACCATATTTGAAAGAAAACGGTACATTAACCTTGACTGTAGCCCCATATTTGAAAGAAAAGACAACTAGTTATCTTGCATATGATAATGAGCCCACAGGAATAGATATACAAATAAGAAAATTAAAAATGTTTTATGATACTTTAAATCAGATTAGCAAAGATGATAGAGGTACGCATTATGTAGGACTTGTATCCCATAATATCGAAATTTGGTATGGTCCTAATGTTTACAAATTCAGAGTAAGTATAGATGACGCACGTGAAATGACATTTAGTTATACTTCACCGGTCTTCAGAGAGAGCGGGGACAAATCTTATTTAAAAGAAACTATTGATGATTTTGGTATTGAACCATTGAATTCAACTTATCTACACGATCAAATTCTCTATCTAGATAATCCTCCCCAAACTAACGATGCTATAGATATAGATCCTGAAAAAACTCATATTATATCAGATATTACTGTACCACAACTCTTAAAAAAGGAACATTACAATGATGGTAATATTATGAAATTTTTATCTTGGATAAAAAGTAATCAAGGAGAAACAGACACAAGTATCTTTGTAATATCTCATTCGAATGTTATGCAAGATTTCTGTACATCGTTGAGCGAATCACCTACACCACCACAAAATGACTGGCAAGTATATTATGGGTCGCGGCCAGGTTTGACAACGAAAATTATAGAGAAAATTATAGATAATAGTGCATGGGGAATTTCATTCGACATGGATGTTAATCATGGTACTGAATCCTATATTTCATCAATAAAAATGATTGAAGGTTCGCCAAAACCCGACCCTACTATTCCCGCAAGTTCATGCGAGCCCGGTTGTAATTATGGAAAAGAGTCGAGTATTGGCATAAGACTTTGGAGACGAAATAACGAAGATAGACAAAAAAAATGTAGTGATATAATGACAGGACAAGAAGTAAGAAGTAGTAAAAATATTCATGGGTCTATACCAAGTATACTAAAGGTGAAAGACATGAGGGTCAACGCGGAGGAAGAACAAGAGAAAAGGGTAAAAGGTAGAAGTAGTTTCGATGCAGTAGAGGGCGGTAGAAAAAAAACATATAATCGTAAAACAAAGAAATCTAGTAAATCAACGCGTAAATTAAGACGATAAGACAGTTGGTAGATCCGCAGAGGGTTCTAATGGAGCTGCTGCGTACGACAGTCTAACGGGCAACCGTAAATCGAACTTGAATCTGAGTTTAACAAAACACCGCAAACACACATACGTGTCCATCAACGAATTGTGTAAATTAATGGGGGTTTGCCCAAACAAATGTTGGTACAATTCGGCTAGTTTAGGGTTTTTTACGTAGGCACCTCGCGAATTCTGGGCCTGGATATTACATAGTTTGCGGCCTACACGCATGGTGCAAAAGTGCTCGATTTGATGCATCCCCATTGGATTGAACACTTGATCAATAAAGGGGAATCGTTTGAGAATAACCAAGTCTTCTTTTACGATGAGCCGCGCCAACTCGGTACACACCATGAGCCTGTCGAAGTCCAAATTGTGCGCTACAATACAATGACACTGCATGTATTCTTGGTAGAATTCATGTAGCGCATCTTCGATGGGAACGCCGCGTTCATTGCACATTTCGCGTGTAATACCGGTTAGATCCGTGATGAAGGGGTCGATCGCGACAGATTCGTCGACTTTGATATAAAAGTCGCAGGATTTGACGACTTTCCAAAACGCGGTATCGAATACTACGAAACTGAGTTGCAAAATATGAGGATAGGTAGAAAGATGGGGGTTCACTACGGATTTGGGTGGAGGAAGGCCCGTGGTTTCGACGTCGAAAACGAGAATGCGTTTTCTAGTATAGCGATTATTTAGGGAAATTTCGGATAACATGGTGTTGGATATTTTTTTGGTTGGTTTTTCAGAATGACCAGACATAGAAATCAATTTTTATTATATCTTTATATAGTATAGTTCTATTTTCGATCGATTTATTGATTATGTCATCGTTAGCCGCAGGAGGAGACCCAAGATTCAAATCAAAAGAAGCATTAGTAGATGAAGAAAGATTGTCAGTGGGCGAAGAAGGAGAATCAGCAAAGGCCGGTACAGCAACTGTTGAAGTACGTGTAAATATTAAACGTATGAGTGTGGATCCCATTACCAATGGTATAAGTAATTTAAATGGAGAAATGATAATTGATGGTCAAAAATACACTCTAGGTACAGATGGAAAAAAACTTTCTGCGACCATAGGCGAAGGATCTTCTGCATCTTTACCAGGAGAAAAAACTAACAAATCTTCAAAAGCACATTTTTTGCATGAGAAAGCAACACAAGAAAAAATGAGTGCAATAGAAGAAGAAATGAGTGCGACAGAAGAAGAAATAATGAGTACGACAGAAATAAAAAAATCGTCAATTCCAAATTTATCGGAAATAATTGAAAACCTGAATAAAATGTTTGAATCATTTGAATCATATGAAAATATTGACGAATCAGATCCTATTGTTGAAGAGGATAAGAGATTTCTATCAGAGCACGTTAATAAAATTAACAACCGAATTATTAAACTAAAAAAAAATATATCGCAATATCCAGACGATTTTATTGTAATCCTAAAGTGTGTAGTTTTACTAAAGAAAGCATTTACCATATTTAACAGACATCAGATTACGTCTAGTGGTATTTCATTTATAGCTGAAAGATTAATTGAGGAGATAAAAAGTTTTCCTAATATCATGATTTCAATCGCTGAATATATGCAAAAAGATGAAAACACGCGTAAAAGACATATGGGTCTAATTTCAAGTCTTTTTTCTGAACTTACAAAATACGTAAACGGCCCGAATGATAATAGTTCGACACAATCTTTGGGATCTACATTTTCGCCGAGACAACCTTTGACTACATTACCGCCGAGACAACCTTTCGTATCTAGATTTTCGCCGAGACAAACTACATTACCGCCGAGACAACCTTTCGTATCTAGATTTTCGCCGAGACAAACTACATTACGGCCGAGACAACCTTTCGTATCTAGATTTTCGCCGACAACTAGTCTTTCTAATAATAATGGATCAGTTGATGGATCAGTTGATGGATCAGTTGATGGATCAGCAGGTGCAGAGATACCTGGGCTTGATCAATCAATACACCGCCGCACTAAATTAAGAGGAGGAAACCGCGCAACCAAACGAAGAAATAAAAGACGAACAAATCAAACCAAATCTCGAAATTATAAACGAGGAAGAACCAGTCGCAAAAAATACTAAGTATAGTATAATATACACGTATCGAATATATTATATGGAAATAACGATTGAAGGTACATACGAAAAAACGGCGGACTCTGGAAAAAGATTCACCGGATCTATTATTCTCAGCGGCAAAAAATGCCAAATTGAAAATGGAGTAGTAATAAAATGTGAAAACTATAGTGCATTATGTGGTGTAGAAAAAACATCCACTGTAATGCCAGACCCTAATAGTATAGGTAGTTCTTCTAATACATCCAATAACATCTCTAGACTCCCTATTTTTACAAGTATGGATGCTTTTATTACTCACTTTAATGGACAAAATTTACCTATAAGTATTCATACATAATCATCTGTTATATCGTGTAAGAAGCCGATGATTTGATTTAGCCAAAGTTTACCTTGTTGATCAATCGGGGTAAATGATGCATCTAGTGAAGTATCTATTCTTAGAAAATACTCGGGTCGATCCGTTCCGGATCTTTCTAGTCGGCCTATCGGCCTTTCTGGTCGATCCGTCCCGGATCTTTCTAGTCGGCATATCGGCCTTTCTGGTCGATCCGTCCCGGATCTTTCTAGTCGGCCTATCGGCCTTTCTGGTCGATCCGTCCCGGATCTTGGTCGGCCTATCGGCCTTTCTGGTCGGCCTATCGGCCTTAACCAAAGATCGTGATATTCGCCACATTTCCTCAAATATTCCAAAGAAATGCCGCCTTCTCCTTCCCGCGACCGCATCGAAACCCGTCTATAACATGTATCCGGATTCGTATCCAAATAAATGATGCCATCCACATGAAATTCGGAGTCATATAAATCAAAATATTGCCGATAAATCTCGTACTCCACATCCTCCATCAATCCATCATCATGTAGCATTTTAGCGAAAATCTGCTGATCCGCATCCAACGATCGTTCGCACACAATACCTGTTATTCCAGGATGATCCCGAATAATCTGTCGCAACATTTTCAATCGCGTCGTAAAAGCCATGATTTGAAACGCGAAGGAATATTTAGCCGGATTCGAATAAAACTTGGACAACATGGTATTTCCATCCGCATCTTTGATCTGTTCCCACAAATGCAGCGGTTCTTTCAAGAATACCCAGGTTTGTCCAGGTATCGGGCTCACACACAAAGTGGTCTCCAATGCTGCCAATATTGACGATTTCCCCGCACCAATATTCCCCTCCAGTGAGACAATAATTGGCTTCATCATGATCTAATTTGGATCTGATATGGTCTTATAATGTAGTACTATCTAGTTTGCACTACATCATAAATCAAGAGTTATGACAATCAATTTTTTTACATGTCTCCCATCTCAGATTTCTTGGAACCTTTTCGCGATTTCCTCGATTTCTTGGATTTCTTTCCACCTAGAAGCGTGGGACCTTTATTACCAGCAGTTCCGAGGTGCAACGAGCTAACCCCAGTAACACTTGCTGGATTCAATGGTGGCATTGCACCACCACGTATTTTTGAAGTTTTTCCACTAGATCTACTCATCTTTCTGTAGCTCTTCTTTGCCTTCATCATAGCCATCTTCAACGAGAATTTGGGATTCGTTTTGCGACCCATTTTGAATTCGGCGGATACTGCATCTGTCCAAGCCGTCATGATTCGCGTATACACTCTATCTAGATAATATTCCTCTATAAAAACAGAGTATAAATAGTTTACGCTAAAGATACTTAATCGACAAACAGGTCCGCGATTCACGATTGATCCGATCCAAACCAAACCAAACCAATGTATTCCAATCTGTTCTCCATATTTACTAAGTCTAAACAACCCACATATTCATACAAAATCGGATTCGAAGATGTTATTTATTCAATACGACAACACCCTGCAACAACCCTCTTAATTAATACGCTCCCCCCCGAAACCCAAGATTGTTTGATTTTAACCACTCTTTCCTATGATTTAGAAGAACGCACAATCAACGATCTACTGGCCCAAGGAAAACAGCGAGAGAAACGTATTATTCTCTATGGCACATCTTCCACGGATGCAAAACCGGATGAAAAATATCGGCAGCTCGTAGGTCTTGGATTTCCAGAGGTCTATGTCTATAGTGGGGGTCTCTTCGAATGGATGCTTTTGCAAGACATCTATGGTCAGGACGAATTTCCCACTACGAAAAAGGTCTTGGACATTCTGAAATGGAAGCCCGCGTCTCAGTTGATAAGACCGCGAATCGGATATTGATACTAGAAAACGGGATTCCGTATAATAGAACGCCAAGCATCCATCCTAAGCTTGGCCCCCTGATGAAGATCGAAAGAGAGTCTCTTGGACATATCGTGTAGAAAAAGCCCATCGCGATTGTGTTGAAAGACCCGCGTCTCAAAGAGATCCTCTGCGGCCAAGAACGCGGTCTTGACGTCGCGATTGTTGCGATGCATATGATACATCATACTTCGGTCGAAATCATATGCAGCTAAAAGATCGGCTTCGCGAACAATATGATAGGCTTTTTGATAATGTCGCAGCTTGGGATAACCGTGTTTTTTCACAGTAGAATAGGACATGGTCGAAATAATGTCTTGGACAGCCCGGATCTCTTCTTGATTGTATGCGGGGAAATGAAGATTGTCTTGGCTTGATAATCCAACGTTTGGATACGATATCATATTCATGTTGTCCAAGAATTCGCCAATTTCTGCTAAACCTTCCTTCTCTGAAACGTATTTTTTATCACAAACATCATGGAGAATGGCCGCCGTAAAAATAATATGACGCTGCTCTTCCAAGAGGGGTGATTCGCGTACCTCTTGTTCATAGATTTGGTGGGCAAAATGCAAAACATTCATACTGTGCGCTAGGCCATGGGATTCGTCGATTCCGTGTTTTGCGGTGGTCAAAAGAACGTAGTGGAATAGTTTGGCCAAGATAGAGGACATGTTATAATACAATATTTGTATTATAACACAAGATGTTTTTACATTGTTTATTCTAATTATTCAACCCACATTAGATCCTCTCTAGTTAAAAAATCTAAACTTTTAGATCTATATTCTTTCTGCTTCTTGTCTTTATAATATTCTAAATTGCGCAGTTGGTGTATAATTGAGGCTCGACTAACCAAAAAATCATCCCCATCCCATAAGCGTGCAAAACGTCTAACGAACTCAATATTATCAGGACTATCAACACGATCAGAATAATTATATAAATATCTGTTTTCATCAGTAGTCTTTGGATAAAAGTTTATTTCTGGTTCACCAGAATTCATGGATATTACTAAAATAAACGGTATTTCCTTAAATTTTAACCATCTATTTATTTTACTAGTAAAATTAGATCCTTGATTATCACGATGTTTAATTTTAAATTGTATCTTCAAAAAATACAAAAGTTTTTGTACATAAGCATGTGCTATTTCATCGGATTTTAGAATGTTGAATAATTTAGATTCTTCTATTTGTTGTTGTTCTGCGGCTAGTCGAGCTTCTTTTTCTTGTTGTTCTGCGGCTAGTCGAGCTTCTTTTTCTTGTTGTTCTGCGGCTAGTCGAGCTTCTTCTGCTTGTTTTGTCTCCATAAATTCTGAAAAATCTGATGACTGATACCCTACACGTTTTCGTAATGCTTTCAAAGCGCTGTGTCCCCTGTCTACCGCCCAGTCTACCAATGATCCTGTATTGCGTTTTTTTTTATATTCCATATATTCAACGACATCGCCTGCTACCTTATCTATAGTTTCGACATTAGCATGAGGAGTTAAATAAGGAGCTAACAAACCTTTTATTTCTTTTCCGTTAGCCACGAAGTTCTCGCGCGTCTTTAATGCATCTATCATGAAAGACATAGCATATTTAGGGTTATCACGTGAAAATGGATGACCTCTGTTAACAAGTTCTGTTAGTGCTTTTTCAAAAGGACCTTCACCTCCTATAATTCTGCGACGACGAATAGATTTTCTTTTTTTTGATCCTCCTCTTCGTTTAGAAAGAGTACGTTTCATTATATTATATATTATCACTAGATAAAATTGATGTAAACACGATGGTCGCTATCTATTGTATACAACTTGTAAAAATTTGTTGAAAACTACTAAATCAATCAAAAACTTGTTAAAACTTGTAAAAAATGGATCTAACACAAACGAAGCTGTCCAAGGCCGAATGGGTCAATATTGAGATTGCCGTTTCGGAGCAAGAGTCCAAGATCCTGCATCTTATCAAAGACGGATATCACGACGTGAATCTGAAGCGAAACAATACTTTGTCTCTTCTGGGATGTATGAAGATCGAGCCGAGTCCCGAAATACACGCCCATCTTTTCACCAAATATTTTGAATCCGAGATTCGAGCAATGTGCACGATCAAGGGTATATCTACCGATTTCTTGGACATAACCAAGAATATTTTACTAGGACAAGGACAAACGGGAAGCCAAGGAAGTCAATCATCAAAAAAGGGCGGTCTCAAATCAAAAGACCAAATTCGCATCCAAAATATGGACGGCAAAATCGGCGAGCATCGCAATCAGCTCTTCGAGTTCATCTTATTAGGGTTATGCAGAACCGTCTTCGCAAACAAGACCGATGTAGCTTTTGCGCTCTATACTCTTATGCAACTAAAAAAGGCGAGCATCACACATGTGAATCCGCATCTCATGATATTCGTGGATCGCATTATCCAAAAAGCGCAGGATTCCATCAGTATGTCCACGATTTTAGAAGAAGCCTATCAATTCATCGAGAAAAACCCAAGCCTCCTAAAATACGAGGATCGAACCTTGTTTGACCACCAAAAACAGTTGTTTACGATGTTCAAGCGCGCACCCAAAACACCTAAACTCGTCCTCTATATTGCGCCCACGGGAACGGGAAAGACCTTGTCGCCCATTGGACTCTCAGAAGGTCATCGCATCATCTTCATCTGTGCTGCGAGACACGTAGGACTGGCTCTCGCAAAATCTGCCATTTCGGTAGGCAAGCGCGTTGCCTTTGCGTTCGGGTGCGACACGGCATCTGACATCCGTCTGCATTATTTCGCGGCATCCGAATACTCGAAAAACAAGAAAACGGGTGGAATCGGCAAAGTGGACAATAGCGTAGGAGACAAAGTGGAGATCATGATCTGCGATGTCCACTCCTACTTAGTAGCCATGCACTATATGTTGGCGTTTAGTCCTCTACAAGATGCAGAGGGTCAAGAAGACCAAGACGAACATGGACACCCCGTATATAGAGACCAAGACTTGATAACGTATTGGGACGAGCCTACGATAACTATGGACTATCTTGACCACCCCCTACACGAGACAATCCAGCGTAATTGGCGAGAGAACCGGATTTCCAAGATGGTTCTTTCGTGTGCTACCCTCCCGAAAGAGGCCGAAATCATGGACACCGTGATGGATTTCCGCGCCAAGTTCGCCGGTGCCGAGATCAAAACGATCTCTAGCTACGACTGCAAGAAATCGATCGCGGTCCTCAATAAATCGGGCAAATCCGTGGTACCTCACCTCCTCTTCCCAGAATACGCCGACCTACAAACCTGCGTGCAACACTGCAAGGAAAACAAAACCCTCCTCCGCTACTTCGATTTGCAAGAGATTGTTCGCTGTATCGAGACCATCCACGACAGACCCGACGCACTCGAAGAACGATACCGGTTGGTGTCCTATTTCGCCGACGAAGGTATCCAAGGCATGACTATGAATTCACTAAAGCTCTACTATTTAGTCGTGTTGGAACACGTCTCGGAAGAATGCTGGCCACACATCTATGCCCGTTTAGCCGAGAGTCAAAAGACTAAGTTTAGCGCGAAGTTAACCGGTGTCCAGATAACCACGGAAGATGCTCATACCCTAACAGACGGTCCGACGATCTTCCTAGCCGACGACGTAGACAAGATCGGCCGTTTCTACGTCCAACAGACCGCCATCCCCCAACGCGTGTATGAAGCCGTCTCAGAAAAAATCGCGCAAAATACCACGCACCAAAAACGCCTGGACTCCTTGACCCGCGCTTTAGAAGACAAGGCCGCGGGGGAACTCGACAAGGAGAAAAAGATGGAGCGCGAAACTTTGAGCCCGGAAGTGAAACGACTGATGGGCGAGATTGAGCAGGTTAGGTCCCAGATTCGTGTAGTGTCCTTGGACTCGGTCTATTTGCCCAATACGACGGCACACCAGCGCCAGTGGATCAAAGAGGATCGCATTGTGCCGAACGCATT
>Ga0114973_10002001_pt1 | contig 14942 bp, 19 predicted proteins | sample M_140807_MF_Meta_FD_87025 | JGI IMG/M metagenome (GOLD analysis project Ga0114973, IMG submission 87025) | Freshwater microbial communities from Lake Montjoie, Canada to study carbon cycling - M_140807_MF_MetaG | ecosystem: Environmental > Aquatic > Freshwater > Lake | place: Lake Montjoie... | reverse complement strand
TTATAGAAACTTCTGTCAGAAATGCTGGAAATGGAGTTGAAGTAAATGTGTTCAGCAAATACCGCGCATTCTTCTCAGGAACTAGGCTGAAGGACTTGCCAACATAAGACATTTCTATCTCTATGTGTTTGCGATTGTTTGTGTAATATTACACTCCAAATATTCGGTTTTCAATTTTTTCAATACTATCACTGCTGTAGATCCCAGATATTCTTATCTAGGCTAGTTTGGCGATAATGATCTTCCTTCTTCTTAGTATCCTTAAGGGATGCCATAATATCTCCAACATTCCAAGAGACTTCATACCAAGTAGTATTAGTATACTCTTCATCATGCTGCAGAATTACTCGAAGTCCAGGAAATATCTCATTCTTAAGTTTATCCATCGCTGTGAATACATAGTCATGAGGATAGTTCTCATCAGCATCAATATCTTTAGTAGGAATGTATAGGTCTACTTGATAATCACCCTTCTCTACAGTATCCATAATAGTCTTATACCACATGTCTAAGCAACGCTTGATTCCTTCATTATTTGTCGCCTTTGTCATCTTATAAAGCTTTCCTACACTATAAGACTTATACTCAGACATCTTTATTGTAGTATTAATAATACTAAACTAAAAATCACATTTCAATTTTTACCAAAAATGAAAAATTGAATTGAATTTATGATTACTTCGTAATAACGATTATCATGTCACCACCTACTTACTATCTTATTAATAAGACACAAAAAGAGTTTTGTAGTTTTGATAATCGTATATCTATCTTTAAAGTAATGAAAAATACTTTGAAGTTGTATACAAATTGGACAAAAACAGATAATATTTGTATTGATTCTGAAGATGCTAGATCAACTGCATTACTTGAATATTTAATTAATAGTAAGGAATATACATGTCTAGATTATATTGAAGAACCATTGGTTGGCCCTTAATGTTCAGGTTCTTCCACATTTGCATCATCAGAATTATTGCAATCCTCTTCCTCCTCATAATACTCTTCATCAACATATACAACAGGTTTTACTACAATTTTCTTTTTCAGAGTTTCTTCTTCAACAATTTCAGGAACACTAGGAAAGTAAAATCCACCTTCTTGAAATCTTTTTTCTTCCTCTTTTATCTGTAATTCAATTATATTAAACATTCTTTCTTGTGATTCACGTGTAAAACGAGGAACTTCATACCATCCGTCTAACTCTTTTTCTTGTTGTTCACGAACCTTTTTTTCTTGTTCAGATAATTTCTCATATTCAATAAGGTTTACAATAGTATCCTTAAAAGAATTCTTATTTCCCCAAGCACCACCACCAGGTTTCTTAATAGAGCCAAGGCTAGGAAATTCTTTGATATTTTCTACATCAGGAGGACGGCTTAACTCTTCAGCTTTACGTAAATGTGGAAGAACATATTTTGATTTGGGTTCCATTCTATATAGTACTATATACTACTATTTTGTAATTATATAATTATCCAATATATTGTTTCAAATTTATCATATCTTAACCTAATCTAATCTATCCTTGTACATCCTTTATTAAAAACTTTTGTACTTCAAAGGGAACTGTTTTATATTCAACCGCACACCAAACGGACCCACGAACATTATCAAACCCCTTCTTTTTCATGTAGTGCAATGTTTTTAATCTTTCTAGTTGTTTATCACCACGAACAATTTCAAGAATACCGATTGGGTTATATTTCTTTGTCCATAATGAACCTTCTTCAGTAATATGTTCATCAAGGCGACGAGAAAGATTTTCAGACCAACCAATATAATACTTATCATCTTCTAATTCCCATACATATACATATTCAGTTCCAAATGGAAATAGTGTTGAACCAAGTGTTGTAGTTTCAAACATTCTACGAACTCTTTTTAATTCAAGTTCAGTTTCATGTTTCACCTCATCATTTTCTGGCATAAGTGTCAAAATTTTCTTCATGTATTGCAACTGATTTTTTAATGTAGATATATTTATAAATAATGTATTTATTTGATGAATAATTTCCGACATTCTAAAATATATTTGTTTTTATTTTTTATATCCTATATAAAAAATGCGTAAAAATAATCATCAAGAAATAATATGAACACTATAGAAACAGATGACCTTTCCTTTAACTGTAGATGCTATAAAAGCAATTCAAGCGAATCCTCCTCCGGCTCCCGAATCTACCCGCTCTATACCTGATCCTTCTATAAGAAGTACATTTATTGCCAGAAGAGTAGATGTATTATCTCAAAATATACTAACTCAAATACAAAGTGGTGCTTCTTCTTATGTAATAAGTGGTTTAATGAGTGAAAATGTCTCTGATATCTCTGTTGGTATAAAATCTAATTTTCCTGATTCTAAAGTGGTTGCTGATGTATCTGGATGTAATATTCTTGTAGACTGGACAAATCATGAGTAATTGTTCAATATAATATAGATCTATACTATCTTATATTATTAGAAATGAAACATTTATCTGCATTTTGGACAATTATCCTTTCTATAATTCTTATAATAATTGCTGGATATACAATCACTCTTTATTTTCCTATACAAGAAATGTTTGGTGCACAAGGTGGTGAAATGGTACAACTTGCTACAAGTCATGTACCTACACAAGATGATGTAGATCAATGGAGGGCAACACAAAAACAAATTCGTAAGGAAATTATTGATATGACTGGATATTGGTAAATACAATAAATTATATATGCGTTTAAAGTAGCATCAATGTATAGTATACAATGACGCTTACACTTTTTTTCGATACAGAAACAACAGGTCTACCCAAATATAAGCATGTAGATGCATTATTATATTCTGAGAATTGGCCAAATCTAGTATCTATATGTTGGATGGTATTTAATTCAAATATATGTATTAAGAAAGAATATTATTATATTCAACCAAAAGGTTGGATAATTCCTCAAGAATCTATTAAAATCCATGGAGTTACACAAGAAATTGCCATGCAAAAAGGTCGCCCATTAGAAGAAGTCCTACACAAATTTCAACAGGATATACAATCTTGTGATCAAATAATTGCCCATAATTTACATTTTGATAAGAATGTAGTCTTTCATGCATATTTCTGGAATTTGAAAATAGATCCAAAACTCTTCTGGAAGTCTAAGAAAGAAATCTGTACAGTATTAAAATCAAAGGATGAACTAAAGATTCCTAGTAAGTATCCAAAACAGGATGATTTATACAAGTATCCAACACTAAATGAACTTTATAAAGATACTTTTCAAATAGAATCACCAGGAAATGCTCATGATGCTTGTAGGGATGTAGAAGTCTTACAAGAAATTGTTATGAAACGTTGGCCTAATATATTATAAATCTAGTCTAAACGTGAATCTACTCATACAAGTAAAATGCACCACCCTTTTTCGGATGATCTATATCTTCATGAAAGGCTTACATATTCTGCAAATCAAGAATATTTTTTTGTAGTAAGTTGTATTCTTATTATTTTTTATACATATTGTATATATAGTACAAGAAATACACCAATACCACCAATACAATTTCGTCACATATGATATAACATATGAGGATCAAGACCAATTGTACCAAGTATGATTAACATTAAACCAACATAAAATATAATCTTATGAAAAGGATTTTTAGAAGAAATATGGTGTATAATATGGTCTGTTAAACCCCATATAGAAACCCACCATATAATAATTAAAATAGATCGTACAATTGTCATTACTGGATTCGCCACTTTATCATTCTTATCCATCTGACAATAGTGTTCAAAAAAATTGAATCGGTATCCAATAAATTATATATGTACCAAAAGAATGTCAAATTTGATGGAGCGTATCATGCATACTCATGTTGCAGATACGATCCAGTGTAAGGATAGTAGGACTCACAATGCACAGTATCATGTGGCGGTGATTGTAAAGCGGGGTAAGGTTATTGCAGAGTCTCATAATCGGATTGGTTCGCGGAGTCGTGGTTCTGGGTATAGTAGTAATACGATTCATGCAGAGAAGGCGGTAGTGAAAGAGCTTGGAGATATTTCAAAGCTTCGTGGTGCTTCATTGTGTGTTTGGAGGGTTTCATCGATTAATGTTCTTCCCTCAAAGCCTTGTGTTGACTGTCATAAATTTCTTGAGAAATGTATGAAAGAGTATGGGCTTCGGGCAGTTTATTATCAAGATACAGTGATTCCTCTTTAGTAATATCCTTGTAATGTACGTACATGATTGAGAAATTTTGCCCAAGCTAAGTAATGAATACCATTTAACATAATAGCTTTTTTTATTACAGGTTGTAGTGCTTTCCAAGTACTTGTAATATCTATTGATGAATAGACAGTGTGAAGATTTTCAAATGGAAAAATAAGACGATTATTTCCTTCATTAATAGTATTATGTAATTCCCATAAGTTTGTTCGTATCCATGTTCGTACATTGCTATACGGAATATTTGCAAGCTTTTTTGGTTCTATTTTTCTCACCCACTCAGAATAATGTTGACGACATATATCACATGGAAGTGTATATTGTAAACTTTCTAAAATCAATACCCAATTTCGTATTTCATCCTTTTGACTGTTAATATTTATTTGTATACCAGATAACTCAGCAAGACCATGTAGTAATTTCCAAAATAATGGCCCCCATTCGGCATTTTCAGGGTAATTTTCAGCAGGAACTGTGCAAGAACATACCATCTAGTATTATAAAATTTTTATAACTAAGATAAAGTAAACGCAAATATATAAATCTTTTTTTACAATGTCAGATTAGTATTATCATCTGTATTAATCAATTTTACACTCTGAAAAAGTTCTCTAAACTCATTAGACCAAGATTTTTTATCATAAATATCAGCTAGTTCAGATTGTGTTTCATTATAAACCTCTTTATCATTCCAAGCATCTGCATAATATTTAGTTTTCAATTCCTTTTGTTCTAACCTATATTCTTTATAATGATCACATACAGTAGTATTTCCAATACATATTCTCTCATTTGATTTAGGACCATAGTGTATTAAATCTAAACAAGGTCTATTATTAGACGATTCAACAATCATTCCAATCAGTCTCGGTCCAGTAATACAATAAGGAGTTATACCATAAAATTTTTTTACCACATTAAATACAATGTGTATAATACTATTCAATAATATAGGATTTTCTTTTTTACATATTATAAATGCATTATAAATACCAATACGTCTTTTTTCATTATGTATATAGCCACCATTTGCAAAATATTCTTTATCTAAAAAATTATATAGTGTAAATCCATTACAAAATTTTATTTTAATATCAAGATATATTCCACCATGAATATATAACACACAAAGCCTCCATAAATCAGCTTTATATGCACCTGGAATTAAAGAATCATAGGCAATTAGTACTTCTTTAGGAAAAAAATCTTTTATAAATTGACGACAATCATTATTATCAAACAATGCATATTCAAAATCTGGATGCTGTTGTTTTAATATATTTACACAATTTTTCATATTTAGAGGAAGATCTTTATTCTCCCATGTTTGCCATATTTTTTTAGGTATTAAAGATACTTCTTCTTGATTATTTTTAATATGACTATCAGGAGAATACCATCCATTTTTTCCAGGTGTAAGGACATCCAAAACTGTTTTAAAAACATATTCATAATTATATGCTAAATTATACATATCAAACATTTTTACTGCTCTTTCACGAATATAGTTTCTATCAAATTTACCATCAAGTGCCATCTGTATACCTAGACAATAATCAGCCAATGTATGACAACGAAGACCAGTTTTGAATTGTTCGACTGTTTCTGTCATACCCCCCCAATCTGAAGTAATGGCTGGTGTTCCGCATAGTTGTGCTTCTACAGCAACTCCACAAAATGGTTCTAAAAATTTACTTGGACACAATACAGCAATACAGTCTCCTAGATATTGAGATCTTTCAGAACCATGAATTGGTTCCTTATATACAATATTTTTTTCCATTAAAAATGGTGATGGATCACCTGATCCGCATAAACTAAATACTAAATTAGGAAACCGCCTTGCAATTTCTATAATAATACTACAACCCTTTTCAGTACATAATCTTCCTAAAAAAGCAACTTTTTTTATACATGGTTGCAATGTTAATTTAAATTCATTTGTATTAAAATAATTAGGTATTACAAACCAATAATTGTGTGGATTTTTATGAGTATTTCCAAGTTGATTAGACATCCAAGAATAAGATTCAAATATCTTAAAATCTGTATATTTATTCATTGTAATATAACCAATACCTGTTTCTACCATAGTATAATTCATATCAACTATAGCAGGATCATACGTTATTCCTGTAGTCAGACATACAATATCTGTTCTAGGATTACGATAATTTTCTTTGAGTTTGATTTTCAGTCGTCGATTGAATTCTATGATTAATGGTGAACAAAGATGCCAAAGTACACCAATGGGTTGCTTTTTATCATAGTGTTTCTTAGTAGCCTCTTCTAAAGAAAGACCAGGTTCTAGAAATTGAAATGTTTCAATACGTAACTTAGTCCATTCTTCTTTTGTCATTAAATCTATCTCCTTTGTTGCACCAGACTCAGATGTTTCAATGCCATAATGATAAACTTCAAATCCACGACTTCGCATCATTGGAGAAAACCGTTTTACCTTACCAGCATACGCATCATGACTATATTCATCTGTTGTTATAGTATAGGGTACTGCTAATAAATGTAGTCGAATTTCTGAATTATGCATATCTATATATAAATATGCATAATCTTTTATATTCTGATTATTATTGATAATCAATTGTCCAAGTATTATCAATATCACGCATACTTGTATCTACTCCATATGATTCAACTAATGCTTTTAATGTTGGATACTTTATAAATGTCCATTTACCACCATTAATTGCATGAATGTGTGGATAAAATAATGATCGTGTAGATACTTCTTTAAAACGATTATTTCGTATAGAGTAACATAGACTATTTTGTGTAAGCTTTAATGATTCATTAATTTCATATTCTTTAATAGAACAATTTGTTAAAGCAATTTGATATAATAATTCTTTATTCCATATGGAAGGTTGCATCCAATGACCATAAATCTTTTGAAATTCGTAATCAGGAAATATTGATTGTATTGGTGGTACTGCAAATCTTTGACGTATATCTGTTGTTAGGTATCTACAGTTTTTTTCATCCATAAAATTCATTAAATAATTAAGTTTGTCCATTGATATATTGTCAATTAATAACCAATCCTCCTGTAAATATATTATATACTTTGTTTGTATTAAGTCTAAACATCCCCTTATACGTGATCCCCAGTTTAATGATGTATCGTATGTATATAAAGACCAGGATTCAGGTAATGTATAATCATGTAGACTATCGCAACACCAGTATATTTTTATATTACCAGCATATTTTTGTAAAAGTGAAATAGTAGCATTCCAAATAAAACTATATTCTGAATGAGTATATAGTAGTATAGAAATTTCAGATTTTGAATCTATATTTTTTGATTTATCAATTTTATCATGAAGAATATATGGTGATGAATGTACTGATAACTGCTGTGATAAAGTATCCAGTTTTATAAGAATTTTTTCATATTGTAGCTGAGACATTTACACTATAACTATCTTGAAATATGAATTGTTTAGACTACTTCATATTATTAATTAATCCACTAATATATGTATCAGGAGAATACCACCCATTCTTAATAGGTATAAATATATCTAATATTGATTTGAACGCATATTCGTATTTATATGCTAATTTATTCATATCAAACATTTTTACTGCTCGTTCACGAATGTAATTTCTGTCAAACTTACCATCAAGTGCCATTTGAATACCATAACAATAATCTGCTAATGTATGACAGTGAAGACCAGTTTTGAATTGTTCGACTGTTTCTGTCATGCCACCCCATTCTGATGTAATTACAGGTGTTCCACATAACTGTGCTTCAACAGGGCCACAACCAAATGGTTCTAAATACTTAGCAGGATGTAAGAATGCAACACAGTCCCCTAAGTAATTCGATCTTTCAGAACCATGTATAGGAGATTTATAAATAACATTAGGTACATCTAAAAATGGCTTTGGATCACCTTGACCACATAAAATAAATTGTACATGAGGAAATCGTTTAGCAATTTCTTTAATAATACCACAGCCTTTTAAACTTGTAATACGTCCAAGATATCCAACCTTCAATGGATTTGGGTTTAATGATAATTTAAATTGATTTATATCATATGGATGTGGTATTACAAACCAATAATTCTCTGGTTGACGATTTTCTTTTCCTAATGTGTTTGCTAACCATGTATGTGCATCGAAAATTCTAAAATCTGAATATGATCCTGAATAACCTATACCAATTTCTACACTAACAAATCCTAGTTTATCTAATGCATCAAAATAAGTTCTTCCAAGAGCAAGGCATACAATATCAGTTTGTTTACTACGATAATTTGCAATTAAGTGTTTACGGAATTTTGCATTAAATTCTTTTCCCAACGGAGAAGACCAATTAGATAAAGTATTTACAAGTTGTGTAGGATCATTATTTTTCTTAATAGCCTCCTCATATGATAAAGATGGATCTACAAATTGCCATGTCTTAATACGTAATTCTGTCCATTCTTCTTTTGTCATTAAATCTATTTGTTTATTAGCTCCAGATTCGGATGTTTCAATTCCATAATGATAGACTTCAAATCCACGACTTCTCATCATTGGTGAGAAAAGTTTTACTCTATTTGTAAATGCATCATGACTATACTTATCAGTAGTAATTGTGTATGGAATACCTGGTATATGAAGACGAATCTTTGATGAATCCATTGCTATAATTATTCCAAGATACTACTTTAGACTATATGATACTTAAGAATATAAAACAAAATACTAATAGGATGAAACTTTCGTGTGTATTAGTAGCATGTAATGATAATACAAGATATTTAGATTTTTGGCCGATTGTTAAAGAAGCTTGGTGGAGAATTGCAAAACTTCCTTGTATTCTGGTATATGTTGGAACTAATATACCAGAATCATTACAAAATGATCCAGCAGTACGTTTTTTCAAAGCAATTCCAGATTGGCCTACAGCAACACAAGCACAGTGTATTCGTTTATTATATCCAGCCTTGTTAAAAACAAACGATGCAGTTATGATTAGTGATATGGATATACTACCTCTTCAAAGTGATTGTTTTATAGATGGATTTGAACAATTTAATATAGATCAATTTGTATCTCTACGTGGAATTGATGAACAAGCAAAACAGATTTATATGTGTTATGTAGGAGCTACACCGAAAACATGGAGTGACTTATTTAATATACAAACTGAAGAGGATTTGCGAAACAAGCTAGTAGAATTGTCAAGTCTATATCCATCCGATGGAAATCATGGTGGTAAGGGATGGTGTACGGATCAATTAGAATTATATAAACGTGTTAAAGAATGGGAAAAAACCAATCCTGAACGTGTTGGACTCGTCCCTTGGACAAAGGAAATTCCTAGACTAGATCGTGGTAGACCACAAGAATGGATTCAGTATTCACCTATACTAGAATCAAGACTCAAAACAAAACATTATGTAGACTTTCATATGCCACCTTATACTATGTTTGCAAATGTAATTAAATCAATTGTAAATATATCTGCAGAGAATTCTTGATTTAAACCCTATCTAAATTACTATGTAGAGAATGACAAATAATGTATTATTATCCTATGTTGGCTCAGGTAATCATCTTGTACGTTTTTTTATAGAACTACTAACTGAACGCCCAACATTAGGTTGGAGAGGAGCACAAGGAGATGTACCGATATGTAATGCAGTTTTTGAAGAACCTGTTCCTTTTAATATAACACAAGCCTCAATTCCTATTTTCAGAAAGGAACATGGAGTTCCTGAGAATCAACATTTAGTAGAACAACTCATTTTAATTGTTCGTAATCCTAAGGAAGTTCTTGTACGTCAAGTGGGTATTAATTTATTCACCTTAGAAGATGGAATATTAACTGAGCCTCAAGAACTACAAAAACACTCTATTAATTATGCGTCAATGGTCAAGTATTATGTTGATTTTAAGGGTCCTAAATTACTAATTTTTTATGAAGATATGATCACTAAGAAAGAAGAATTTATACAACAGCTTTATAATTTTCTAAATCCGAATAAACCTGAAAAACTAGCGTATGCGTTACAAAATGTAGAAAAGCTATTTCGTATGTCACGCACAGGAAAGAATAGAATTTGGATAGGACCACGTTCTGATGGAAGTGTAGCATTTTATTATGACAAGTTAAAGAATTCTGCAAAACGTAATTTAACAGCTACTGTGAATGCCTTTATACACCATCCTAGCCTACAAGGCCTTTTATTAAGATATTCCTCTTAAGCATTATAATTTGTATAATGTCCTTGTAAGTCACTGAAAGATGGTCGTTGTATTCCAATACGTGGATAAAAACAATACCACTTATAATAAGGCATGAGTTTTTGCCATGATACATCTGCTGTATATGTATGTGTTTTCATCCTGGTTCTTTCTTCTTCTTCTAGTGCTAAACGAACAGTTTCCTTCCAATGTTCCATCAATACTTTTGCAAGATTACGTGTGATAAGATATCCAGAAGTTGTAAATGATTCATGTACCTTTCGTAAAAACGGTACATCAGTCTCATCAGATTTCAATACATTATAGGAACACATAACAAGATCAAACTCTTTTCCAGAAGAAAATAATTCTGAAAAATGATTCCAAAAACCCTCAACTTGTAGAGGCATATAGTCATCTTCAAATATAATACAATTTGAAACTGAACTTTCTAAGAATATTTCTAGAGTTTTTATATGACTTAGTAAGCAACCAATATGTCCTCTTCCAGGCGTATGAACAGCTTGAATACGATGAATTTTTGATTCTGGAAATCCAGATTCATGAATCCATTCGAGAAATTCTTGTTTGCGATCTGTACGATAGTCAAGATTAATGTAATATACTGCATCAATCTTGTCCATTTCCTATACTACCATATAATAAGCAATATCTTTATATGACAATCCATTCACTAGGAAATAAGTTAGAAGTATCCGCAATCGCGATCCATTTCTTTGGAACAATAACAGGATTACGAATACCATATGCACCTAAGAATGCACCCCACCAACTAAAAGTTGAATTTGCACAAATTGCACCTGCAGAACACTTTATTATAAGGGCAAATGTATCTAATTCATCAACAGAGTTATATATTTCAAAAATAGGCAATTGAAAATATTCTTGTGATTTTACCCATTCATTATCGTCAGAAACTACTATTATTTTTTGAACTCCTTTTTCCTGTAAAATTTTTACAGCATCTTTATAATAGTCTAGACTTTGATTAGTATGTATATCAGGATGATTTAAATAATCTCCACGACGAATATGAAGAAATCCACAATTTGAATAATCTTTATTATCTAGTTTTTTAAGATATTCTTCAAGGCCTTTTAAAAACAGTTCACGTAAATCATATTCAAAAGGTTCTAAACAAGGATAGTATTGAAAATATGAATAAGATAATATTGTACCAGGTTTTATTAATTCAGGTTCCCAATTACTAAAAGCAGGAACAAAACTAAATGTAGTATAATTTAATGAATTTTTAAAATTATCATCATTATATTGATAAGGAAGGTGAACACCTAAATATTTAAATATATTTTTATTATAATCATGTTTATTTTTATTATGCTTATTATTTTCCAGTGTGTTTTGAAGAATGTATAGTGGTGATTTAGTATATTTATGGACTACATACCCAGCCGCATTAATGAACATTTGATTACCTAATCCTCCCATAACAATAGGAATAATACCTTTTTCATGTTCAGACATAATATACTAGTATTAGTTTAAAGATCTTTAAATTAATATTACTATATGAAGTTAATTATTGGAACAATTTGTAAAAATATTGAAAGAAATATCCCTGTATTATATTCAACATTAAAAGATATACTGGAAGTATTTCCAGGAACAAATATATGTTTATATGAAAATAATAGTACAGATAATACTAAAAATCTTCTTAAAGAAATTAAAAATCTATCATCAAATATACATATACTATGTGAAGATTATACAAACAAAGAACTACTTAATCTTACAAAGGCAAATACATGGGATATGAAACCGTGTCGTATGGAATTGATTGCAATGGCAAGGAATAAGTTACTAGATATGATTAATAGTATAGGATATGAAGATAATGATTTAATATTAATATTTGATTCAGATATAGTTCGCCCCTTTGATATACATATAATAAAAAATCGTATACAAAATTTTCCTAATAATGTAGATATATTATTAGCAAATGGAATAAATTCACAAGGAAATTATTATGATTTATATGCACTTCGTAATATAGATAGACCGTTTGGTCCAGAATTAATTGGAGATTCATTTTGGAATTTACCAAAAATCCGTATTAATAATACTGTAAAAGTATTTTCTGGATTTGCTGGAATGGGTATCTATAAGGGGTATTGCTTAAGAAATAATCGTTATTCAGCAATACCTACCAATGATCTTGATATATTTAATAGAGAACTTGTAAAATCTTTTAAAGAAAAATTACCAACTAGTATAAAAGAACCTTGTATTGATGGATGCCTTATAGGAATGTATTTATTTGGTAATGATGGGTTGTTTTATTATAATAATAGTGGATATAATTATCCTGTTGTTTGTGAACATAGTACATTTCATGCAACAATGTATAATCGTGGACACCAAAATATGTTTATTGATCCTGAATTAATTTATTATAGTGGACATTGAAAATATATATGTTAAATAAAACCATATATCACCATAATTATCTTTTGGTTCTATAAATACCGCATTATTAGTATTCAATATACGTTTGTATATGACTTGGTCCTTACCATTTATATTTGCATTTAATTCATTAGTAAAATTTTTATAAAAAATATTCCAAGCATTTTTATCACCTGCTAGTACACCACCACCGATTGTGTTATACACATGAAGATTTAAACATGTAATTTTACCAGGTTGAATATATTTATATGTAAAATCAAAACTACCAGAACGTATAGTGCGAAAACAACCAATATCGCACCAAACATAAATATCATAGTTCGAAATTTTTATAGCTTCTCGAACAAACTCTTGTTTTGCTGCCCATATAGCATATAATTCTGGTGAATGTCTAAATTTTTCAGGATCAATTTCATGCCATGCCTTCCATTTAATCATTTGTTCATTTGACATCATTTCAAATGAATAAAAGTCACGAACAATAAACTCTACATTTTCATTTGCTACAGATTTTAATTCATCTACAATTTCTTTTGGACAAAAGCATATAATAGGACAAGTTACACATTGAAAGAATTTTGTATACCATTCTTTATAATCTTGAACACTATGTTTTCCTGTTGGTACAGGATAATAAGCAGTTACAACACAAGTCATTTCACCTGAAAATATTTTTTGGTATTTTGTTTTAAGTGGTGTAATATCAGATGTTTTTGTGTTAAAAGATGATTGAGGATATATTCTGTGTTTTACAAGAACTTCTGAAATATTATACATTTGTACTTCTGCAAAATCTAACTGTAACCACAATTCATAATCTTCATAACCTTCTTTAGATAATAATTCATTCCAGTATGCGTACTTTGTTTTGAATACAACACTACTATTAATAATGGGATTCAAATGTAATGTAAAACCTCTTGAAATAGGTCCATAAGGTATATTGGGGGATCCTGTTAAGGTTCCAAAATATTCACACTGTGTACCAATAACCTCAAATTGAGATGATTGTATAGTTTCTACTTGTTTTTCTAATTTTGTAGGGAGCCATATATCATCGGCATCAAGGAGAGCAACCCATTCAGTATCTACATATTTGATTAAATTATTAAGACTTTTTGATTTATTATTTATTTCAGATGATTGTATAATAACTTTTATACGAGAGTCAGAACCTACAAGTTCATTAACCTTTATAGCAATATCTCCACCAGTATCTCCATGCCCATTTATACCTATAAGTAATTTCCATGAAGTATATGTTTGTGATAAAATAGATTGAATGGCTTCTGGAAGATATTCAATTCCATTATATAGAGGTATTAAAATTGTTATCATTAATATATCTATTAAAAGTATTGTATCTTCTTTAAATTATCAAAAATAATCATATTTAAAGAAAATAATATATCTATAATATAGATAAGATGCTTATTGATGGTAAAACTGTTAAATATTATTTAGATAAATATAATATTAAAATTAATAGTATTTTACATGTAGGAGCACATGAATGTGAAGAGATGGAACTATATAATAATGATTTAGGTGTAGATCAAAAAGATATTATCTGGGTAGATGCCAATCCTAAATTAATTGAACAAAATAAATTAAGAGGTATTCCTAATTGTTTTAATGCTGTTCTAGATGAAACTGAACGTATGACCACATTTAATATAACAAATAATGGTCAAAGTTCTAGTTTATTAGAGTTTGGTACACATTCAAAAACATATCCTTGGTGTGTAGTTACAGAAGTAGTTCAAGTGCAGACACAGACACTTTCAAACTTTTACAAACAAAATAATATAGAATCTAAGAAATATAATTTTTGGAATTTTGATATTCAAGGATCTGAACTACATGTATTTCGTGGATCAAAAGAACTTTTACAGGATGTAGATTGTATATATGCTGAAGTTAATACTGCAGATGTATATAAAGGATGTGGACAATTAGATGAAATGGATGTATTACTTAAGGAATATGGGTTAGTGCGTGTTGAAACAAGAATGACTGGAGCTGATTGGGGAGATGCATTATATATTAGAATTTTAAACATTTTT
>Ga0114973_10002000_pt1 | contig 14943 bp, 17 predicted proteins | sample M_140807_MF_Meta_FD_87025 | JGI IMG/M metagenome (GOLD analysis project Ga0114973, IMG submission 87025) | Freshwater microbial communities from Lake Montjoie, Canada to study carbon cycling - M_140807_MF_MetaG | ecosystem: Environmental > Aquatic > Freshwater > Lake | place: Lake Montjoie... | reverse complement strand
CCGGCTCACCCACTACCATATTCCAGTTGAACAACGTTACAGCACCGTATCAACCAGAATACATCCGCACCACAGCCACAGCAACTTCAAGCACAGTGCTAACCTTGGTCACAACCTGGGTGGACGATGGTTCAAGCGGTGCTGGAGTCTCTTCCAATATCACAGGCGGTACAGCCGTTTCCAGTCCAGCAACATCAATTGGTGCCGCAACAGCACCAACTACCTTGGTCACCTATGTTCCACCCAGCACCAGCTACCTGTCTAACACCTGGGGTACTCCAACTATTGCAGCGTCAGTAGCCTAATAGCTGCACCAGTCTTACCAAAAGCCCCGCAAGGGGCTTTACCTTATGCACTTTTTGTAGTATAATAAACATATGAATACTGACGAACTTGTTGCCCACGCCCGTAGCCGTTTTGAACACGCGGTTGCACGACGAACCCTCAAAGAAAAATATCAGGCCAAATTAACTTTTGGATGGAATGGTGGAATGTTTAAGGCCACTCCCGAAATGATAACATTTCTTAGTTTATACGGGGATGAAAGAATTGTAATATTGGATTTATATGAAACTCCCATAGAAGTAAATGCCAAAGAATTATGTGAACTAATGAAACCAAGATTGCAAGAACAAATGAATGCTTGGCTTGTGGAGCACGAAGAACTTAGCAAGAATAGATGACCACCGGTGCATTGATCTTTGCTCGTAACAATGAACAAATTGACTATGAGGCAATGGCTCGTTGGTCTGCAAAGAACATTGAGCGTCATCTTGGTATACCAACACACATAGTAACTGATGATAGTGCTTCTGCCACCAATACAAGACATTTTGCAGATGTTGGTGCAGTAACTTGGCACAATCTCAATCGCATGGATGCCTATCGATTAACGCCGTGGGATCGCACCTTGGTGCTTGATGCTGATTATGTAGTAGCCGGCAATCAGTTACGATCTGTACTTGAAGTAGATCAAGATTTTTTAGCACACCGGTGGGCCCACGATGCCACTGGCTGTAATAACTTCGAAGGACTAAATTGGTTTGGAAATAACCGCATGCCTATGTGGTGGGCCACTGTGATGATGTTTCGTAAAAGTCGGCAAGCAGAATTAATTTTTGACTCAATGCAAATGATCCGTGACAATTGGAAGCATTATAGGAACCTGTATAAAAATACAAACAAAACCTATCGTAATGATCATGCACTCAGTATCGCCTTGGGCATAGTCAATGGGCATACCGTAAATCATCCTGGTATTCCGTGGTCCTTGGCCAGTTTAACTCCGGAGCACAAGTTAGCACAAATTGATCAAGACAGTTACAGAGTAGATTTTGTAAATACAGAGAATAAATCTCGTTGGATTGAATTAAGACAGGATTTCCATGCCATGGGTAAACAACAACTAGGAGCTATCGTTGCCAATCCTTGCTGAACGTGGTTACTTGATACCGGCCATTGATACCGACTCTGTTGACTATTTACGTTGTGCCATACAGCTTGCTCGATCTATTAGACAATGGCATCCCGATGCTAACATCTCTGTGTTAACTGTAAAGCGTTGTAGCGATCCAGTGTTTGATCATGTTGTTCCGTTGCCACACGGTGATCTCGGCGGGTATGCCAACGACTGGCAATGTTTTGCCGCTAGCCCTTATAGACAAACTGTCAAGCTAGAAGCAGATATGATTTGCGCCAGTCCAATTGATCATTGGTGGACGTTGTTTGAACGGCGTGATGTAGTTGTAAGTCAAGGTTGTAGAACATTTTACGATGAGCCGGCCAACTCTAGATACTACAGAAAAATATTTGATCAAAATGATTTGCCGGATGTTTACAATGCCATCACTTATTGGCGACTAAGTAAGACTGCACAAGACTTTTTCCAGTTGGTTAAAATGATATTTGAACATTGGGATTCCTACAAAAAATTACTTCGATTTCCAGAAGAGACACCCAGCACAGATGTTGTCTATGCCATGGCCGCACAAATCATAGGACCAGAACAAGTTACACTGCCCAAGGATCTGGGACCAACAATGGTTCATATGAAACGCTATATTAATCCTATACAAACCGACCATTGGACAAAAGAATTAACGTGGGAAAACAACCCGTTTAGAATCAACACAGTGGCACAATTTGGATTAGTACATTATCATGTTAAGGAGTGGTCAAATGAGTAAAGACGAAGACAAAATCAAACACAGCAAGCGATTGCTAAAAGATGAAAACGCTATTAAAAAACAAATTAAAATTGCCAAATCACATGGCATGCCGGTAGAAAATCCACACGGGTTTGCCAAGCATCATGTCATGGACTGTGGACAACCTGGCTGTGTCATATGTGGCAATCGTCGCAAAATCTGGGGTGAAAAAACCATACAAGAAAAAAAGTTTGAAAAACAAATACAAGCAGATCAGCGTAAAAAAGATGACGAATGAAACTACAAAAAACTTTTGGGAAGTCTGGAACACCATTGAATGGCCGGAACCTAAACCCATATTTTTTAGATTATACTACAATGATGATGGCTCTCCACGAATCTATAGCATGGAGGATTTACCAGGAGAGCATATAGAAGTTGACTCTGAAGCTTACGCCATCGCTTCGTTTAATGTGCGTGTGGTTGATCAGAAATTGATTCATATTCGTCCCCGCATTAGCGTACAAAAACTACAACCACATCCAGATATTGGTACCGCTTGTGATCCTGCTGATGTGTGTGTGATAGTATCCGAACAAGATCCTCATACGAAATGGAGTACAGTAAACAATGAAATCAATTGACATAGCAGATTTAGATTGCATCTATTTGACCTATGACGAGCCACAACGAGAAGAATTTTGGGTAAAAATACGCAACATGATTCCTTGGGCAAAACGTGTAGATGGAATTAAAGGTAGTGATGCAGCACACAAAGCAGCAGCTGCGGCTAGTGGTACTGAACGCTTTATTCTTATTGATGGCGATAATTTGCCCAACGAAAAGTTTTTTAATTTAACTTTAGAATTTCCTAACGAAGAATGGGAGTCTGCGGTATTTCGTTGGCGAGCCCGCAATTATGTTAACGGACTGATGTATGGCAATGGCGGACTTAGCTCGTGGACTCGAACGTTTGTTAATCGTATGCAAACACACGAAGCCACAGACGGCACAGCAGAAACCGAAGTAGAGTTTTGCTTTGATCCACGCTACTGGCCAATGTATGATTGCTATTCAACAACATTCCCTAATGGGTCAGCATTTCATGCGTGGCGTGCCGGCTTCCGTGAAGGTGTTAAGATGTGCTTGAATCGCGGTGTTAAACCAAACGTAGCAGAATTCCGTGACCGTGTGCATCAACGCAATTTAGATCATTTGACTATATGGCATAATGTTGGTAGAGATGCAGAGCATGGCATCTGGTCTATTGCTGGTAGTAGAATGGGAACCTATATGACCATGATTACCCCACAGTGGGATCATCGTGCTGTGCAAGATTTTGATGAGCTTGAAAAACTTTGGGATACTGTTAAAGAGTCAAATCCAGAAATGTTAGCTGGAAAAGTTGCTGAGGATCTTGCTACGCAATTAGATCTGCCAATGACAACTATGTTAGGACCAGAAAGTAAATTCTTTAAACAGCACTATCGTAGTAACTGGCACAACCAAGGTGTTATGATCAAAGAGATCGACGTAATTAGAAATCAAGAAGGTTGGTAATGACTACATTTACTATTGGTTGCACTAGCGATAAAATTTGGAATTACGATGAACTTTTAAATTTTTTAATTGCTAATCAACACAATAGTATTGAATTAAACATTGAACCAGAGGCTATATGTTTGGAGAATCTTGGCATATACAAGTTATTGGATAAATTTTCTTTTGCTCAAGTTAACATCACTACCTGGAATCCGTTAGAAAAACACAGCAAGTATAGCATTCTATATAAAGGCAATAATTTTTGGTTTAAAAAAATTGAAAAAATTAATCCATTGTTGCACACATGGAATCAAACTAAATTATTTTATTGTTTATTTGGCCGTCCTACAGCATCACGAATAGGATTAGCTTCACATCTATATAACAATTATAAAAGCCAAAGTCATTTACATTTTTCATCTACTACACACGAAGACGAATTGATACAAATAGAATTAGATAAATTATTAACTTATGACATTAACAGCATCAAATCTGCAGGAACCTTAATTAAACAACTGCCCTTATTACTATCTAGTCCTAAAAATTATACCAAGTATGACGGGTATGTTTATGCGGACCCGTTAACCAACTTGTATCAAGATATTTTGATAGACATTGTTGCAGAATCGCATGTAGCAGGCAATACATTTTTTCCTACAGAAAAAACAATCAGACCCATGTTGCTTAAAAAACCATTTATAATATTTGGCTCTAGAGATTATCTGGATTACTTGCATCAGATGGGATTCAAAACATTTTGTAATTTTTGGTCGGAAGATTACGATGGGTACGAAGGTCGAGAACGATATATAAGAATACTAGCATTGATAGATGAATTGGCTAAAAAATCTAAAAAAGATTTACAAGAACTGTATCAGACTATGCAACCTATACTTGATCACAATTACAATCTATTACAGACACAAAGTTACAATAAAACAATAACAAAGATAATATGACAACAAACAAAGGTGATGAAGTTGTAACAGACTTTAAATCAAAGTTTCTAAGCAGTGCCGAGGATATGAAGGCCATGCTAGGGCCAAGCCTTTGTCTGGCCAAATGGAAACAAGTTAGTTTGCATTTACCTACCGGATTAAACAACAGTTGTTATCATCCACCCTTACATGCAATACCAGCAGACCTATTAAAAGATAATCCGTCGTCCCTACATAATACTCCGTACAAGAAAGAACAACGTAAGATTATGTTACAGCAAGAACGCCCAAGCGAATGTAGTTACTGTTGGGCTATGGAAGACAATGGTAAGTTAAGTGACCGTCATTATCGTTCAGGGGAGCCATGGGCCTCTAAAGACTACTACGATGTAATAAATTCAACAGGAGATGAAGATGTCATACCTAGTTATGTGGAAGTTAATTTTAATCACGCTTGTAATTTGGCATGTAGCTACTGTAGTCCTCAATTTAGTTCAACTTGGCAACAAGAAATGGATCAGCATGGCGCTTACCCTACTAGCACTCGACACAACGATCCTAGTCATTTTGTTGGTCGCAATCGTCCTATCCCAGTTCGCGAGCATAATCCCTATGTAGATGCATTCTGGTCTTGGTGGCCTACCTTGTATCCAGAGCTAGAACACTTTCGTATGACCGGAGGCGAACCATTACTAGACAAGAATACCTATCGTGTGTTTGATTATGTGTTGGCCAATCCCAAACCTGACTTGCATTTGAATGTAACCAGCAACTTCAGTGTAGACGAAAAGTCGTGGCAAAAATACAAAGGCTATGTCAAAGAGCTGTGTGAAGGTGAAAAGATTGAACACTTTATGCAGTATGTTAGTTTAGACAGCTTTGGTTCACAAGCAGAATATATCAGACACGGTCTAGACTTTGACTTGTTATGGGATAGAGTAAATCAATTTCTAACAGAGATTCCAGAACGTAATAGTATTACTTTTATTGTGACTATGAATAATCTAAGTGTCACAGGCTTGCCACACCTGTTTGCCGGCATACTAGGTCTGCGTAAATTATACAGTACAACATATCAACGTGTATGGTTTGATACTCCTGTACTTAGACAACCCGCATGGCAAAGCCTACAACTGTTACCGGAAAGCTATGTAGATCAATTGGAACAACTATGGGCATGGATGATCCGCCAAATTGAAACAGAGGCTACACGTTTCCAAGGCTTTAAAGACTATGAAATTGCACGATTAGATCGCGACATTGCCTGGATGCGTGATGGGCAAAAGTTAGATCCCAATTATATTCAACAAAACAAAGCAGACTTCTTTCGGTTCTTTACTGAGGCTGATCGTAGGCATGGCACTGACTTTTTAACTACATTTCCAGAAATGTCGGCGTGGTGGAACGAATGTAAATACTATAGCCAATCATGATAAACATAAATTTTCCTGTAGTCGAACTCATTGATCGCTTGGCCATCGCCGAAGTTAAGTTTGAAAAGACTCAACTAAATCAAACGGAAGTTGACTACTATCGTCAACAATTTGATTGCTATGACTTTACTCGTGTGCAAGATGCATTTACTAAACTTAAAGATATACACAGAATGATTTGGTCTTTAGAGGCAGACCTTAGACAAGGCAACGAGGGACAGCACGACTTAGCCGAAATTGGGCGACGTGCTATTGCTATTAGAGATTGGAATCGAACTCGCATTGAATTAAAAAATAACATAGCCGAACTGCTAAATTGTGCTGTAAGAGAAATTAAACGAGATCATAGGTCAGAATAGTGTATCAATACGCCGAACTAGTACACTGGATGAAACATCGGAATTCTGTATTAATTCCTGCTAGTGTCGATATCGACTTGACTAATATATGTAATCAGGACTGTTATTATTGTGACAGCGCAACTTTTAGAGCCGCACATCCAGAATCACAAAATTTACAACAGTATCTTAAGTTGATCGATCAATTGTCTAGTTGGCACAGCTACTCTAAAGAAACCACAGGTAGTCTAAACACCATATGCTTTAGTGGTGGTGGCGAACCTACCCTATACAAAGGTTACGAGCAAATCATAGCACACAGTATTCGTTGTGGGTTTAGAACCAGCCTAACCACCAATGGCACAAATTTAGATCGTTTAATTTATAATGTGGATGTACCCACTTTGCAATCAATAGCCTGGATTGGTGTGGACATGGATGCTGGCAATGAAGTTATGTATGAAACCATACGCCAAACAAAGACTAAAACTGTATTCAGCAAAGTAGTTGAAAATATTACTATGCTATCTAAGATAGGAGTTAATGTGGATATTAAAATTTTATTAAATGAATTGAATAGCACCGAAGAAGAATTAAGATCCGTATTTACACTGGCCAAATCTACAGGAGCAAGGATGCTTTACTTCCGACCTACTGTACTAGATAACCAAGCATTTGATTGTAGACCCATGGCTGACCTAATAGAACAATTAGGCGCAGAATATCAAGTGAGGGCTAGAATTAATTTAAAGAAGTTTGAACCGCGCACTTATAATCGTTGCCATCAAATGTATCAATTTTTAATATTTTCATCAGATGGACAAATGTATTCCTGCTGTGAAAACAAGGGTAATCAAAACTTTTCTATAGGTGCTTGGAATCAAGGAGACTTCAGAGATCTATGGCTTGGCCAACAACATCATGCGATGTATAATAAAATCAACACTCAACTATGCCAACCTTGCCGTAGCCATAATCATAATTTAGGGATCGAACAAGTTATGCAAAATCCAGAATTACAAGACATACTTTTTTATTAACAATGATACATTTTATTGGTGGCACTTTTCCAGTAGGAGCTGCATGGCACAATGACGAAGTGTCTGCCATTGCTAACATTCGTCAACAGATAGACGCTAAGTTTCCTAGCAGTCGGAATTTGTTAATTAATACTACATGGTTTGGTCCACAATTTAACAACGGGCATTATGATAGATTTCTTCAATTAGTCAACACCAATCAACAATTTGATCGGGTGTTTTTAATGGCAACAGCAGATCCTGTATTTTTAAATCAAGAACAAATTAACAATTTAATTCAATCGGTGCATGCCAAGCAAATATATTTGTTGGGGCATTTTGATACTGACTATCAATTTAATTTTCATGCAACTGTACTTGGTCGATACTTTGCCAACTACACAGAAGATGATCTATTGCCTAAAGATCTAAAAAAAATATTTTTAAACTATAATCGTAAACCCAGAGAACATCGTGTCCAGTTAGTAAGCAAACTGATAGAAAATAATTTAGATCAATACGGAATAATAACTTTGGGCACTGAGAGCAACAGGATTTATAATAAAACCGAGCCCACACCGGGGCATTTTATTGTAGAGGACTTGGCTGATTTTGGCGCACAGGACAGCATGGGACGGGCCAATGGTAGTGAACAATTTGGCATTCCAGACGACATACACAGTGTAGGTAATTTAAATTTATGGCAACAGCATTTTTTAAATATTGTTAGTGAAACAGAGTTTCTTCCGTGGGACAATACCTTTGTCAGTGAAAAGACTTGGAAACCTATTTTAGGATTAAGGCCGTTTGTTTTAAATGGTCAAACTAAAATCTATAAATATTTGCAAGACAATGGATTTTATACCTTCAATCATTACTGGCCACACATTAAAATGGAGGAACTTCTAGAATTTGAAGTACATGATTCTCTACTAGCAGTCATAAAGTTTTTGTCTACCATGACCAATGACACATTGCTGGAGATGTATGCAGACATGTTACCAGCGTTGGAACACAACAGAAATAGATTTTTTGAATTTGCTAAAGAACAGCAATATAAAATTGATCACCTATTTGAATGAAATTAACAACTGTTACATTGCCTAATTTTTTATCATTGCCGATGCAGAAAATTATAAGCATTAAGTTAAATACCCTATGAAATTTTTTATATTAGGCGATAGTTGGGGTTGTGGCGAATACCCAAAAATATCAAAAAATTTTTTACCAATTCCCAACACCGGAGTTGATTACTATCTTAGGAACTTAGGCCATACAGTTACAAATAAGGCATGCGGATCATCTTCAAATTTTGGACAGTTAAGACATGCTTATTGGACTCTCAAAGAGAATTCAGACTATGATTATATTATATGGTTTCATACAGAACCTCTTAGAGATATTGTCAATACGGTAATTGACGATGCAGTAGATGGCCCGATACAGTATCCTAATTTTAAAAACATAAAAGAGTATGATCAGGCGTTAACATATATAAACGATCGCAATTACCAGTATGCGCAAGACACAATCTATACAGAATTTGGTATTCCTTTTATAGTAATCGGCGGCCCAGGAAGACTGGAGGATTGCATAGATAATTACACGTTTGCTCGGCATAAGATTTATAGCTGGATAGAAGAGCTATTAAATTTAGATTATAGATTACCTAGAAATCAAATGCATTGGCATAGATGTTTAGAAGTATTTTCTACATTTAATTATAAAAATCGACTGCCAATTTTACAGGAACTTCAAGAGGTGGAGAATTTGCATAAACTATTAATCCAAAGTCCGTTATTTCCAGATGACTCGCATCCTTCAAGAGAATGTTTTAAACAACTAGCCGACCGATTAGATAAGATGTTGCATCATGATTAATAATCGTAAACTCATAGTAGATGCATTCTGCGAAGTTAAAGAATTTACCAAGGCTTGTCAAGATGCAAAATTTTATGATTTTGCTAAAGAAGATCCTGTGCCAGGAGCTGTGTATCTTATCAGCAGACAACAGTTCACAGCCAATATTGAACGTATAAAACAGTTGGCCGCGGCCGGAACCATACTGCCTATCTTGGGTAATCCGGCCGAAGGATCTGAAACCATACTACGGCACATCGAGAGACTAGGTATTGTGGATCTAGTACGTCAAGGCAAAATACTATTAATTGTAGGCGGCTACCTACAACCGGATATTCCAAGTCTATACTACGAAAACTTCTTGCCCAAGATATTAGATTACACTGAAAATCTACAAGCAATTGCAGAATATGAACAAGCGTGGTCTACAATGCGTCCTTATAAGTTTTTGTTTCTAAACGGACGTGCTAGAGCACATCGTAGACAGTTGTTACATAGGCTAGAATCTGTGCTGGATCAAGCTATATGGACCAACTTAGATAACACACACGGTGACCCAATTCGATTGCTAGATCCCAAATACGAATTTGATTTTTATAAAAGCAATACCGCAATTGAGGACGCAGGCTTTGTCAAGTACCAGTTATTCAATAACGATTGGGGCGAGGTATATCTTAACTCCAAGCCTTATACAGATAGCTATTTTAGTCTAGTAACCGAAACTGTGTTTGATTATCCCTACAGCTTTAGAACAGAAAAGATATGGAAACCCATCGCAATAAGTCATCCGTTTATAGCAGTCAGTAATCAAGGCTATTATAGAGACCTACATCAATTAGGATTCAAAACCTTTGGCAACCTAATTGACGAATCGTTTGACCTGATCAGCAACAACACTGATCGATTAGAACGTATAGCACAAGTAGTCGAAGACTTGTGTCAACAAGACCTTGCAAGTTTTGTCAAAGAGTGTTATAATGTATGTAAATACAACCAACAACATCTTGCTGAATTGCGTATTAAAATTCGGCAAGAATTTCCAGATCGATTTACACAATTTATAAACAAATACAATCAATCATAATGTTAAAAGCGGCTATAGTTTATCTACAAGGATCTAGTGGAAATTTACTAGGTAGAACCTTATCACTCAGTGAACAAACCGTGGCATATCTTCCAATGCAGTATGCTGAGCAACAACCTACTATGGAAGTAAGTGTCAATGATAGATTTAAGTATTACAATAATTGGAATGCAACCAATTGGACCGCGACAGAAACTGATCTCCGTATATGGTATCGTACCGGAATGCAAGATTTTGTCAATTATGAAACTACAAAAAAATGGTTAATTGATTGTTCTCATCCGGCAAATTTCAAGTCCGAGCTTGATAAAAAAGTATTATTTGAAACTGAAAAAAGTTGGGAACATTTAATTTTTATTCGTTATGCTGATGCCAGTTTAGAAATTATTAAAAAGTTAGCAAAATTAAAAAGACCTGATCTGAATCATATTGCTCAAATTAACAACATTGAAATTGATATTTTTAATGATCTAATACTACAATATCCTGCAGCACATTACATTGACTGGGAAGATATGCTAGAGCTACCAAGTTATATAACTGCAATTAAAAAATTAGCAATTAAATTAAATTTAATATTAGATTACGCAATCGTTGAACAATTATGGATGTCATGGCATAGCGAAACCCAGAAAGTATTACATGAATGATTTAGAATTTCGCCAACAAGTTCTTGACACTAAGAGTGCCAGCTTCTGTGCGGCCAAATGGTACAACGCTACCATATGGTTAGGTTCTGGGCAGACTACAAGCTGTCATCACCCACCCGCACACGCTATAGACCTAGAAGAAATCGAGATCAATCCCAGTGCCATACATAATACTGTAGAAAAGAAAATAGATCGCTTAAACATGCAGTTGGGCAATCGTCCCAAAGGTTGTGAATACTGCTGGAAGATTGAAGACATGGGTCGGGGCGCAGTTAGCGACCGTGTATACAAAAGTAAAATTTATCCATTGGAGGCCTTAAATGAAGCATACACTAAACCACATCAAGAAAACGTCAATCTTCGCACACTTGAAATTGCATTCGATCGCACTTGCCAATTTGCTTGTAGCTATTGTAACCCTGCTTTCAGTAGCACATGGGTTCGAGACATACAACGCAACGGTGCCTATGAGTCCTTGGTGTCTGATGGGCGTAACCACTTTACTCACAGTCACGACAGCAGTCAACTATACCGCTTTGGTGAAACTAATCCCTATGTTGAAGCGTTCTTTAAGTGGTGGGAAACAGATCTTCACCAGACTCTTCAAGAACTAAGGATCACCGGCGGTGAGCCGCTTATGAGCGGCGACACTTGGAAGTTGTTAGATTGGTTTAAAACCAACAAGGGTCGTAGTCGTACCCGACTGGCCATTAACAGTAATCTAGGTAAAGAAGTAGACCTAGATCGATTGTTAAGTAGTATAGAAGGAACTGAAGTAGATATCTATACCAGTAATGAAAGCACCGGTACTCAAGCAGAGTATATTCGTGATGGGCTAGACTACAACGCCTGGTTGGCCAATGTCAAACGATTATTAGACTCACCCCGCATCAGAGCTCTGCATTGTATGGCCACAATCAATGCTCTGTGTTTGACTGGTTTGCCAGACCTGTTGACCCAGCTGGTAGATTTAAAAAGGGTGTACGGACGTGAACGTGTGAGCTTTACATTAAATATCCTACGTTTTCCCAGTTTCCAAAGTCCCCTGGTCTTGCCTGATCATCTACGCCGTACATTTGAATTAAACCTAACTGAGTGGTTGCGTAATCATCGTCACAATCCCCTACTACAAGAACACGAGCTTAATCATTTACGCAGACTAATAGACTATTTGGACGTGGTCAAAACTCCTCACTCAGATGCATTTGAACAGCCCAAGTTACACAACGATGTTAAACAATTTTTTACACAGTACGATCAGCGTAGAGGTAAAGACTTTACAGCGACATTTCCTTTGTTAACAGATTGGTATAATTCATTGTGAGTAAAAAAATTATAGGCAAATACAATTGGCAAGATCGTGTGCCTAGCTATATTTCTTTGGAACAACTTTCAGAGCAACAACAACATCGTTTAATGAAGTCCGACACATTTTGTATGCTCCCTTGGATACACTTACACGCATGGCCCGACGGTCGTGCTTATCCGTGTTGTTTAGGCAAGGCCGAACATCCAGTAGGCAATTTTAAAGAAAAGTCAATGAAGGCAATATGGAACGATGATGCCATGCGTCAAATGCGTCGTAATATGCTGGATGATCTTCCATGTAAGGAATGTAGTGATTGCTACGAGCAAGAAGAGCACGGCTTTGCCAGTATGCGTAACAACAGCAATAAGAACTTTGGACAACACGTTGCCGAAGTAGATGCCACAATGCCCGATGGCTCAACGCCCAACTTTCAACTACATTACTGGGATGTGCGGTTCAGTAACATATGTCAACTCAAATGTCGCAGTTGCGGCAGCATCTTCAGTAGTCGTTGGTATGATGATGATGTTAAACTATGGGGACGAGAGCTACGCCCACGTGTATCATTTGCTGGCCGCCACGAAGATGATGTGTGGGAACAAATGCAGGAGCATGTTCCACACCTAGATCAAATATACTTTGCTGGCGGTGAACCCCTGATCATGGAAGAACATACTCGTATATTAAAGTTGTTAATAGAAAAAGGCAATACCAATGTACGCTTGATCTACAACACCAATTTAAACGAATTATGCTATAAAAAACAATCGGTGTTGGACCTATGGAAACAATTCCCCAATGTATGCGTAGCAGCCAGTTTAGATGATATGGGTGCCCGTGCCGAGATTATACGTTCGGGCACAGACTGGGCACAAGTAGAACAAAATATAAGAGATTTAAAACGTGAATGCCCGCACATTGATTTTATGATCAGTCCTACCTTGAGTATGATGAACATCTGGAACTTTACACGGTTTCATCGCTATATGGTTGATCAAGGATTTATAAGGGCTCAGGATTTTAACTTGAACATCCTGCAAGGTCCACAAGAATATCGGATAGATATGTTACCGGCCGATATCAAACAACAATTCAAACTGGACTTTGAAGAACATATCCGTTGGTTAGAACCCCGAGATGGAATACAACGTGCCACCGGCGGATTCCGAGGTGCCGTTGAGTTTATGATGGCCACAGACAACAGTCATTTGTTACAGGGTTTTTGGGAAACTGTTAATGATTTAGACTGGAGTCGTAGTGAAAGTTTACTAAGTGTAGTACCAGAACTAGAAGCTATCGTACAACATCGTCCTCGGGATAAAAGGATACTTCTCAAGTGAAGATTCCACACGATAAATTTTGTGTGTTACCCTGGGTTAGTTTAGAAACTAGTCCCGTCGGCACAGTACGTCCGTGTTGTTTGGCTGACAATGAAATAGTAAACAATAGTGGAGAAAAGTTCAATCTGGCCACTGCCAGTTTCGGCGGTATACAAAATAGCAATAGTATGCGAGAACTACGACAAGAGTTTATTGATGGACGTCAACCGCAAACCTGTCGCAAGTGTTGGCGCGAAGAACGTAGTGGACGCACTAGTAAACGTATGCATACATTAGATCGTCTCAAGCACATGATTGACGACACTGAATGGACCGCAGATGCTAAACCCCTGATGTTCCTTGATCTTAAGTTAGGTAACATCTGTAACCTTAAGTGCCGTATATGCGGTTCGTGGAGCTCAAGTACCTTTGCCATAGAAGAATTAGCTAACCTAGAACCAGAGCAAGATAAAAAATCTAGCTTTCATTATCAAATGTTGCGCAACGGAGCATGGCCCAGAGAGAACGAAACATTTTGGTTAGAAATAGATCAAGTAGTAGATCAAATTCGCTATATTGAATTTACTGGCGGCGAGCCCTTTATGATACAAGAACACTTTGACATGTTGCAGGGGTTGATCAACAAGGGTATAGCTCACAACATAGAAATACACTACAACACCAACGGCACACAATGGCCCGAGGAGGCCGAAGCTATATGGAAACATTTTAAAACTGTAGAAATAGCATTTAGCATTGACGATGTTGGTAGCAGATTTGAGTATCAACGTAGCAATGCTGTGTGGACAGAAGTTCAGGCCAATATTGAACGTTTTAAAGAAATGCGTGATCGTAACAGCAATATACAGTTACAAGTTTGCACCACAGTCAACGTGTTTAATGTTTACTATCTTGAAGATGTTGCAGACTGGATTGGCAATCAAACGTTTGATTTTGTTTACTGGAATATGATGCACGAAGCTTACTATTTTAGTATCAGCACCTTGCCTGAATTGGCCAAAGATGCTATAGCCGATCGATTACTAAATGCTGTAGTTGATGAGTCCACACGCAAAGAATTTAATAGGATTATCGATTTTATGATGGGCGGAGTCAGTCTTGACGGATTTCAAATGCGCAGAGAAATTGCCAATTTAGATCGTCGGCGACAACAAAATCTTTGTACAGTTGAACCAGAGTTTGCTAACATAATAGACTATCATGGACCGACCTGATACCTTGTGTATGGCACCGTGGACCCATACATACCTTAGCCCACAAACAGAACGCAGAATGTGTTG
>Ga0114973_10001997_pt1 | contig 14954 bp, 17 predicted proteins | sample M_140807_MF_Meta_FD_87025 | JGI IMG/M metagenome (GOLD analysis project Ga0114973, IMG submission 87025) | Freshwater microbial communities from Lake Montjoie, Canada to study carbon cycling - M_140807_MF_MetaG | ecosystem: Environmental > Aquatic > Freshwater > Lake | place: Lake Montjoie... | reverse complement strand
TCTGTTTTATATTCAGGATCAAGGTCTATGTTTATCCAATCAAACGGCTGAATGCTACCACAACCAAAGTTTATGTTCATTGTTGTATCCAATCCATCAAAGATATTTTTGGGGTCCATCCAGTTAAATCTTTAAACTTGGCATTAGATGCAAGAGTTTCTTGCACCTCACCAATTCTTGATGGTATAAATTTAATATCATTTGAAATCATATTAGCAATATCAAGTATAGAATAATTACTTCCATACCCAATGTTATACACTTCCCCAAATCCATTTTCAACTTCAGATGCAAGAATGTTTGCTTGTATTACATCTGATATATGAGTAAAATCTCTACGCTGAGATCCACTTCCAACTACTGTTAATGGTTTTGACTCATGATATTGTTTTAAGAATAGTCCTATTACTGGTGCGTATTGACCCTTTAGTGGTTGTCTATCTCCATAGACATTGAAGTATCTAAGTGATATTGTTTTTAATCCGTAAAGATTATAATAAACTTTTGCAAGGTTTTCACCAAAGACTTTAGCAGCAGAGTATGGAGTTAGTGGATCAGGTGATTGTGTTTCCTGGTTTGGAAGCAAAGCCTTTTTACCATAAGAAGAAGATGTGCTTGAATAGATTAACCTATCTACCTTATTAACCCTGCAAAGTTCAAGAACATTTGCTGTTCCTACTGCGTTTGATTGAATAGATTTTTTAGGATTTAATATTGCTGGCTGTATTCTTGCATCAGATGCTACGTGAAACACGCAGTCAACATCTTTAAAGAGTGGTGCAATTAGGTCATAATCACAAATGTCATACTTATAGTTTTGTGCTTTATTATTCCAATAGAACTGCTCATGACATTCTGCAGACTCATTATCAATACAAATAACATCGTGACCAAGACTAATTAACTTATCAACAAGGTTTGATCCAATAAAACCAGCACCACCAGTAACTAAATATTTCATTTTATGTTTAAAGTTTCTAATATGCTTGCCCATCTATGAACATATGTATGTTCTTTTTTAGTCCGCTCATGACCAGCAATCCTTATTTCTTCTCTAGTTAATCCATCTAAGATGTAGTAATCTATTTTTTGTTTAAGGTCTTCAAGGTTACCGTGCTCATAAAATATAATCTCTTTACCATCTTCAAAATATTCATCAAGTCCTTTAATGCGGGGATAGATAGTAAAGCCACCACGACCAGTGCTTTCAAATAGTCTATCGCTTGTATAGTATGGATAGTTAAAGTTTATGTTTAAACTATCACCTATGGCTACCTTGCTTCTTGCATAGATGCGATTAAGCGCTTCTCCACGCACAGTTCCAGTATCTCCATCGCCACCAACATGTAGGAATCTTTTACCGTATGTTTTTCGTAAGAAATCTATTAGTTGTGGACGGTATTTATGCTCATGATGATACCCTCTGCTACCAACAAAGATTATGTCATGCTCAAAGTTGTGTGGATCGTAATCTTGATGAACATAACATTCTTTATCATATACACCAGCAGGCAAGAAGTGTCCTTTAACTTCTGTATTTTCATTAAACCAATCACACATTAACTTATCTGTAGCAAAAAAGTGACCGATACTAGTGTAGAAATCATCATTCTTTAAATCTTTTTCACGCTCAATTCCAAACCACAAATCCAAGTGATAAGTCATAGTTGGTATGCCAGCAGCCTTTAATTCTTTTAGTACATCAGTCATAGATCTAGATCCTGGAGTCTGCCATCTATGTGTGTGTACCCAGATAAATAGATCAGAGTTTAATGCTGAGTTTAATATTTCTGTGCTACCTGCTTTTTTTTCTTGCAGTTTTTGCACGGTATGCCCAAGAGATTCTAAAGACTTGGCATGATGATTCTCACTACTATAAGGCACTTCAAAGTTGCCTAGAAATACTATATTAGCCAATGATCCCACCTGTTCTGTGTTTATAATAGTATACCAGATTCTGATATACTTATAAGAAAGCGGGGTATTTAATGGATTTTGTTTATATTTGTCGTGATGGAGAAAATGAAGAGTTAAGATACTCCATTAGGTCTGTCTTGCTTAGTTTTCCAGAGGCAAAGGTTTGGGTCGTAGGTGGAAAGCCAAAGTGGTATTCTGGCAATCATGTTTTTTTAGAACAAGATAATAACAAATATGTTAATGCTGTAAATAATTTAAAGGCTGTTTGTAATACCCCAGATATATCTGATAATTTTATATTAATGAATGATGATTTTTTTATTATCAAAAAAATAGAAACAGTAGAACAATTTTACAATGGGCTATTGTCTGAAAAAATAGATAAGTTTATAAAAATTACTGGATCATCAATGTATATTAAAAAACTTATAACAACAAACAACAAATTAAACAAGTTAGGGTTTACAAAGCCATTAGACTATGAGTTACACGTACCAATGCCAATGCATAAAGCGGGATTACTTTATATATTAAATGAATATCCAGAATGTTTATGGAGATCAATGTATGGTAATTTATTTAATGTTGGGGGTAGTCAAATGGAAGATGTTAAAGTATATAAAAACAAAAGGCATGCTGCAAGATCAGCACAAATAACTAAAAATTCTATTTATTTATCAACAGAAGATACAGGTTTAACCATAATGGTTGATAATATATTTAAAGAATTACTAACAAACCCTAGCCCTTACGAACAGTAATCCTACTCCCAATCGGCTATTTGATTATACGTAACAGAGTATTCTCCAGAGTATATTTCTGCATATGAGATCATATCTTTGTTATATCGTGTCACAGTATTCTTATCTACTAAGCCTGTTTTATATTTTTTACCATGCATAATTGGCAAATGTTTTATATTTTCTGATGCCAATGAATTATTTAGTGCTTGTATATATCTAGTTTTGCCAAACTGTTTTGAAAGAAATGATTGTTTTGGATATGTTTTTTCTATCCACAGTCTTTCGTTATGATCAGAAGGCTTTGGATTTAACACTCTTTCTACTTCATTGTGATATATTCTTGTAGACCAACTCTTCATATTTCTTTCATAATTTATTAAATTCTTGTATGTGGAATCTGCGTAAGCCATAAAGTTCTTATCAAGATCAGAGGTAAGTACACCAGTTGCAAATGTTATTAAAAAACAAGTAGCGTAGGGAAATTTATCCGTATATTTTATTACTTCAAAATGTAGGTTTGGATTAAAAGAATTAACAGAAATGTTGTCAGAAGGCAACCGCATATGGTTACCAATAGAGACAAACTCTGGCGTATTCATATCACAATCCACAAAAAGACAATCTTCTGGATTAATTCCATCAGCAATAGTTAAAATGTTTTTATCGTATGCTCCAACAACAACTGACCCATTGTATCGATTAATTAACTTAGCAGTCATAAATCCATCAATATCAGGAGAAATAATTAATTGTTTAGAATATTCTAACGTATCTAATATGCTGGTTTTTAAATTAGATTCCATTATCTTCCATATACTTTAATCGTTCCATTAATGCGTGGTGCTCTGGATCATTTAACATCTCTTCAATAGACTCTTTTATGTTTGGTCTTAACTTACTTAATGGTTCAGCATACCTTGGATCTTTTGTGACGGTATAAAGAAGTGATCGTAATGCCTCACATTCATCATGCTTCCACCATGTATAGCAAACATCATCGTCTATATTGGGGCAAAGGTAGTACTGGTCTTTTATGGTTTGGATTATTTCTTCTGCATTCATCATTAGTCCTTAGTCATAAAGAATATTGCTGCAATAAAAATTATAACAGCAGAAATTAAAAAGTTTTTAATAAAATAATTAAATTTCATTTTGTCCCCTTGCTATGGCTGCAGATATTTCAAATGCTTTTGTTGTACGACGAGACTTATTAAGACCTTTAGCCTTCCAAAGATCGCTGGTGCCTTGAATGTCTTGAGCAATCTGTTCACGAATTTCTTTAACAGTTTCTACAATAAAATGCCAAACCTGTTCTTTATGTTCATCTGATAACTCTTCGGTCCAGTTACTCATTTTCTTCTTCAAACTCCCTTAATGCATTAGAATTATTTAAACAAAATCCACAATCACCATTAACTAATCTATTATTACAAGAACTGCAATAATCATTCATAAAAAGAATCAACTACTTTTGTCAATAGTTTCCAAAGACTAAGGGAAATTAAAAATGCAATAAATATACCAAGTAGTTTCCCCATATATCTAGTATATCAAACTATCTTAGATATAGTAAGTAGCCCATTTATCTTGTCCTTTTTCAAAAAGACTAGATATCTTAGCAAACATTCTTGCTCGTAGTGCATGTTTTTTATCGTCAGCCCTAATTTCTTTAAGGAGAAAAAAGGTAAATATTGATCCACAGATATTTCCTATGAACCTTAATAATATATTGTTAGTCTTTTGTTTTTTAATAAATTTTTTCATATTTTTATTATACACCTAATTCCTTTTCTACCTTGCCCAAAATTCTATCTACCATAGCCTGTCTTTCGGCGGGATCTAAAGAAATCCCATTATCCATCTCAGTCATAGTAATAGCCATCTGGACTATATCTTCATACTTCATTTATGTTCCTTCATATGATTAGTTAAGGTTTGGGAAGCCATGCTAGACCTAGACTCTATATGTTTTTTACATACTGGACAAACAATTATACGAGCCATTTATTCAGTATATCAAAGTTTGAAAGGTTTGTAAAGTCAAAATAATGGTATAATTTAGACATATACCACGGAGGTAATACCTTTTAATGACTACCAAGAGTTTTAAAACAGGCTTATCCTTAGCGGTTGGTAACGCAAGTGCTGCTATTCCCCATGCCCCTACAATTGGTACCGCTACTACAACTGGTGGAACAACGGCAACTGTTACTTATACCGCCGCAGTTTTAGGTGCAACTGGCACAACATTTACTGCTACATCAAGTCCAGGATCTGTTACTGGAACTGGTACTTCCCCTATTACAGTTTCAGGATTAACTGGTTCAACAAACTATACATTTACAGTAAAAGCAAGTAATGCTAATGGTGATTCTCCTAACTCAGCAGCAAGTAATCAAATTACTACTGATGCTGCTAACTTTAATGTTGACTATCTTGTTGTTGCTGGTGGCGGTGCTGGTGCTTGGCATACTAATGGTGGTGACGCCTATGGTGGTCCAGGTGGCGGTGGCGCTGGTGGATATAGAACATCTATTGGTGGTTCTGCTTTAACATTATTACCAGCAACAAACTATACAGTAACAGTAGGTTCTGGTGGAAGTACTAATGCTGGAAGTGGAAACAACTCTGTATTTAGTACAATAACTTCTGCAGGCGGAGGTGGAGGCGGTACTTGGACTGGTAATCCTGGAACAGCAGGTGGTTCTGGTGGTGGTGGTTCTGCTAATTATATTGGTGCTGGTGGTGCTGGCGGTGCTGGAAACACTCCATCAGTATCCCCATCACAAGGAAATAGTGGAGGATCAGGACACGGTTCTGGAGATCAACAAACTCGTGGCGGAGGCGGCGGAGGCGGTGCTGGTGCTACAGGTAATAACGGAACTAACAGCACAGCAGGATCAGGCGGTAATGGTTCATCATCTGCATCATCTTGGGGAAGCATTACATCATCAGGTGAAAATGTAAGTGGAACCTATTACTTTGCAGGCGGCGGGGCTGGAAGTACTGCTATTAATAATTCTAGCAACGTGGGCGGTTACGGTGGCGGCGGGGCTGGTGGTTATGGACAATATTCACCTCCTAGAAATGGTATTGCTGGTACTGCTAATACTGGTGGCGGTGGAGGTTCAGGTGATACCGCAGGAAATGGTGGCTCAGGAATTGTAATTCTTAAATATTCCAACACAATTACAATTACTATTGGCGCAGGATTAACTGGTTCTACTTTTACCAATGGTTCAGATAAATACACAAAAATAACTGCTGGCACAGGAAATGTAAGTTGGGCATAATGAATAATTTTTGGGCAGGTATATAAAATGACAATCGGAAGCATAAAAAATGGTACCCTTACTCGTAATATTGCAATAAACAATGCAAGTGCTGCTATTCCCACTGAACCTACCATTGGTACTGCTACATCTACTGGTCAAACCACTGCAACTATTACTTATACTGCTTCAACATTAGGTCCTACAGCATCTTCCTTTACTGCTACATCTACTCCAGGATCACTTACTGGTACTGGTTCTTCACCTATAACAATTAGTGGTTTGACTGCTGAAACAAATTATACATTTAGAGTTACTGCTACAAATGCCAATGGAACATCACCAACCTCTGCGGCAAGTAATCAAATTACTACAGATGCTCCACCTGCTGAATTTAATGTTAACTACTTAGTTGTTGCAGGCGGTGGTGGCGGAGGTGAAGGTGGAGTCGGCGGCGGCGGCGGTGCTGGTGGTTTACGTTCTACTGTAACTGCTACAGGCGGTGGTGGTTCATTAGAATCTCCATTAACATTAACTGCTTCAACTAACTACACAGTTACTGTTGGTGCGGGTGGTGCTGGTGGTGCACTTGGTAGTAATTCAGTATTCTCTACAATAACTTCACTTGGTGGTGGTAATGGCTCACCAGGTGGCTGTAACGGTGGACAGGCTGCAAGAACAGGTGGTTCAGGTGGCGGTGGTGGCTCTTCAAGTGCAGCAAATGGCGCATCAGGAACTGCAAATCAAGGTTATGGAGGAGGTAATGGTGGTGGTTGCGGAGGAGCATATCCATCTGGTGGAGGTGGTGGCGCTGGCGCTGCTGGTGCTTCTAGTTCAGGTAGCGCAGGCGGTAATGGTGGCAATGGTGTAGCGGTATCTATTACTGGCTCATCTGTTACTTATGCAGGTGGTGGAGGTGGAGGAATTGCTCAAGGATATACTCCTGGTTCTGGTGGCACAGGCGGCGGCGGTACTGGTGAAATTGGACAAAGTAATGGCTATGTAAACACTAGTGGAACCAATGGAGGTGTTAATACTGGTGGTGGTTCAGGTGGCGGTAGATCTGGACCATACAACTCTCCAACTGGAATTGTTTATTTAAATGGTGGTTCTGGTGTTGTAATTTTAAGATACCCAAACACTAAAACAATTACAATAGGTGCAGGTCTTACAGGCACTACAACTACAGTTTCTACAGATAAAGTAACCACAATAACTGCGGGTACTGGAAATGTGAGTTTTGCATAATGGCAATTAAAAGATTAGTTAATGACTCAAGTTTAATAAATAGTTTTAGAGCCAGTAGAGGTCAATCTAGCGCTGCTATTCCTAATGCGCCTACTATTGGTACAGCAACTGCTGTTACTGGTAGTACAGCAACTGTTGAATATACCGCCGCAGTTTTAGGTGCAAATGCTTCTTCATTTACAGCAACATCAAATCCAGGATCTTTAACAGGTACTGGTTCTTCACCTATTACAGTATCTGGCTTATCTGGTGTAACAAATTATACTTTTACAGTTTATGCAACTAATGCAAATGGCAACTCAACACAGTCTGGATCAAGTAATCAAATTACTACACCTGCTGCTGCTTTAACCGTTAACTACCTTGTAGTCGCAGGTGGTGGTGGTGGAGGAGGCGGAGGTTCAACTTGGGCATCCGTAGGTGGTGGAGGTGCTGGTGGTTTGCGTTCAACAGTTACAGCAACAGGTGGTGGTGGTTCTTTAGAAACTGCTTTAACTTTAGATAATTCACTTACATATTATGTAGTTGTTGGTGCAGGTGGTAATGGTGGTGCTGGTTATTCTGGCACTGGTCAAACAAATGGCAGTAATTCAACATTTAATTCTATTGTATCAATAGGTGGTGGTCAAGGTTCATCTTATAATGGTCCTAGTTCTGCAGTAGGAGGTTCTGGTGGTGGTGGTTATCAAGGTGGTTCAGGTGCAGCAGGGACTATTAATCAAGGTTATGCAGGCGGTACAGGACGCCAAGTAGGAGATCCAGGTGGTAATGGTGGTGGTGGTGGTGGTGCAGGAAGTGTTGGCGGTAACTACGGCGGTGGCAATGGTGGTTCAGGTGGCTCTGGAGTAGCAACTTCAATATCTGGTTCATCAGTTAGTTATGCAGGAGGTGGCGGCGGTGGCGGTTCTAGTACTGGTGGAACAGCAACTGCTGGTGGAGGCGCAGGCGGAGGAGGCGGCAACGGTAATGCTGCAACATCTAATACTGGAGGTGGTGGAGGAGGTGCAGGTGCAGGTGGTTCAGGTGGTCCTACTAACGGTGCTAATGGTGGTTCAGGAATTGTAGTTTTGAGTTATGCAGGTTCACAAGCCGCAACAGGTGGAACAATAACTACTTCAGGTGGTAATACAATTCATACTTTTACTTCATCAGGAACATTTACTCCAACTAATGCTACTTCTGCAGCAAAAGCAACTGGTGGAAGTATTGCTACCGATGGGACTTACTACTATCACACATTTTTTGCATCAGGAACTTTTACTCCCTCAGTTTCTATAACTGCCGATGTATTAGTAGTAGCAGGTGGCGGTTCAGGCGGACAATGGGTAGGTGGCGGTGGCGGTGCTGGTGGACTTGCTTATCAGACTGGTCGTTCTTTATCCGCAACTGGTTATTCAGTTACAGTTGGTGGTGGTGGCGCAGCAAGAAATTCAAGCGGTAATGGAAATATTGGTGGTAACTCAACATTTGACACAATTACTGCTGTTGGCGGTAGCGGTGGTATTGGAAATATCGGTGGTAATGGTGGTCAATCAGGTACGGGTTCAGGCGGAACATCAGGCGGTGCTACTACCTATGGAAATGCAGGTGGCGCTGGTCAATCAGGTGGCGGAGGTTATTATGTTGGTGGCGGTGGTGGTGGCGCTGGCGCTGCAGGTTCAATTGCTTACCGTTCAGATGGTGTAGGTGGTGTAGGTGGCGTTGGATTAACCTATACAACTATTGGCTCATTAGATGCTTTTGGTGCTGCAACTACAACTGGTGAATTAGTTTCAGGACATTATTATTATGCTGGTGGTGGTGGTGGCAGCGGAGACACAGGAGGTAATCCGCTTGGTGGATATGGCGGTGGAGGCGCTGGAAAAAATGGCTCAGGCGTTGCTACAAATGGTTTAGCAAATACTGGCGGTGGCGGAGGCGGTTTAAGAGAAACTTCTACATCTAGCGGTGCTGGCGGTTCAGGTATAGTAATCGTAAGATATGCAATCTAACAAAGGGGAAATATGAAAAAAGATAACGTAAGTAAAATAAAAGAAACAAAGACAACACAATGTTTTAGTTATGAAATAACAATGTTAGTACACGTTATTTCTGATACCGAAACAAACGCTAAAGCACAATTAGATGAAAAAGGCGGTATCGTTACAAAACGTAATGTACAATTAGTTAATACATCAACTCTCTACGGAGAAGAAACGGATACAAAATGAGTCACTATGCAAAAGTAGAAGACGGAATAGTAACTAACGTTATTGTTGCCGATTCTAAAGAATGGTGTGAGACTAACCTAGGTGGTACTTGGGTTCAAACCTCATACAACACACACGGTGGAGTAAATAGCCGTGAAGGTGGAGAAGCAATCCACAAGAACTACGCAGGACTAGGATATACATTTGATGGTGTTGGCTTTGCTGCACCTCAACCATATCCATCTTGGACAAAAAATGAAGAAACTTACTTGTGGGAAGCACCAACTGCTATGCCAGTTGATGATAAGTTCTATCGTTGGGATGAAGAAACAACCTCTTGGGTTGAACTAACGCTAGAATAAAAAAAGGTATCTAAATGGCAGCCAAAAGAGTAGTTACCAGTAGTAGTATAGCCAACAGTTTTAAGATGAGTGTTGGACAATCTTCTGCTGCCATTCCAAATTCCCCGACAATCGGCACTGCCACTGCTGTAACAGGAACTACTGCTACTGTTGAATACACTGCTGCCGCATTGGGGGCTACAGCATCATCCTTTACAGCAACTTCTAATCCAGGATCTTTAACAGGAACTGGTTCTTCACCTATAACGGTTAGTGGTTTGTCTGGTTCAACAAATTATACTTTTACGGTTTATGCAACTAATGCTAATGGTAACTCAGCGCAATCTGGTGCAAGTAATGAAATTACCACACCTTCATTATTATTTGATGCTCTAGTAATTGCTGGTGGTGGCGCAGGTGGCGCACCAATGGGCGGTGGAGGCGGTGCTGGTGGTTTAATTTATTCAAGTTCTGTTCTTTATGCTTTAGGAACAGCATATACAGTTACAGTTGGTGCAGGTGGAGCACAAACTAATGATTACAGTAATTCAGCCGATGGTTTACCTTCTAATATAACAGGTGGTGCACTTTCACTTACTGAAGCAATTGGTGGTGGCGGTGGTGGGCGAGTTGGCAGTGGTAGTAATAATGGCCATAATGGTGGTTCAGGTGGTGGTGGTGGTGGTTACCAAGGTCAAAGTGCTGGAACAGGAAGTCAAGGTCAAAATGGTGGAGTAGGTAGTTATTTTGGTGGAATTTATTTTAACGGCGGCGGTGGCGGTGGTTATTCAGTTACTGGAACAAGTGGATCAAGTGGCGCAACAGGTGGAAATGGAACCTCAACATATTCATCTTGGGGTGCTGCAACTTCTTCAGGACAGAATGTAAGTAGTACATATTATTATGCTGGTGGTGGCGGCGGAGGTATCTACATTGACAATGGTGGTGCTCCTGCTGCCGCTGCAGTAGGTGGTTATGGTGGTGGTGGTTACGGTGGTAGAGGTAATGACAATAATAGCCAAGTTGTCGCACCACTTGCTGGTACAGCCAATACAGGCGGTGGCGGTGGAGGTAGTGGTGTATATTCAAGTGTTGGCTCTGTTGATAGAACAGGTAAAGCAGGTGGTTCAGGAATTGTTATAATACGAATGAGCGGAACAATTACTGCTGCTTCTACAACAGGTTCACCAACTCGCTATGAAACAGGCGGATACACATATTACAAATTTACAGCAAGTGGGAGTATAACTTTCTAATGGCAACCAAAAGAATATCTAGTGACGCAAGCATAAAAAACACTTATAAGTTAAGTGGTGGAGTTTCATCTGCCGCCATTCCAAATTCCCCGACAATCGGCGCTGCTACTGCTGTTACAGGAACTACTGCTACTGTTGCTTATACTGCTGCCGTATTGGGGGCTACAGCATCATCCTTTACAGCAACTTCTAATCCAGGATCATTAACAGGTACTGGTTCTTCACCTATAACGGTTAGTGGTTTGTCTGGTGAAACAAATTATACTTTTACAGTTTATGCAACTAATGCAAATGGTAACTCAGCACAATCTGGATCAAGTAATCAAATTACTACACCAGTTGATAATTTAACAGTTGACTACCTTGTTGTAGCGGGTGGAGGTTCAGGTGGTTCACAAAATTCAGGTGGTGGTGGAGCAGGTGGACTTCGTTATTTAACTGCTCAATCATTAACTGCTAATACTGCTTACACAGCAATAGTAGGTGCTGGTGGTGCTGCAGCAAATACTGCAACTGGAAGCAATGGTAATTCAGGCACTAACTCATCATTTAACTCGACATCAGCAACAGGTGGTGGTTACGGTGGAATTGACAATGGTGGTTCTGGTGGATCAGGTGGTGGAGGTGGCTCAAGCCGAAGTGGGGGCGCAGGAAACGCTGGTTCTTACTCTCCAGTAGAAGGTTATTCGGGCGGTAACGGTGGTTCACTTTATAGCGGCGGTGGCGGAGGCGGTTCTAGTGCTACTGGAACATCTGCATCAGGAAGTGGTCCTGGCGGTAATGGTGGCGCAGGAACTACGAACTCTATAACAGGCACCTCTGTTACTTACGCAGGTGGCGGTGGCGGAGGCACTGGTGGTGGATCAGGAACAACTGTTGCAACAGGTGGTGCAGGTGGTGGTGGTAATGGTGGAGTTTATGATAATTCAACTAATCCTACTGCTGGTGGTGTAAATACAGGTGGCGGTGGAGGTGGACAACCTGGTGGCGGTAGACCAACAGCAACAGGCGGCTCAGGAATTGTAGTTGTTCGCTACGCAAGTGCTATTCAAAAGGCATCAGGTGGAAATGAAATAACAACAGACGGAACTTATTGGTATCACAAATTTACTTCATCAGGAACTTTTAATACAACTCCAACTTACTCTGCTAAAGCAAGAGGTGGAACAGTAACAACTGATGGCACAAATTGGATTCATACATTTACAGGGTCAGGAACATTTACTCCAACTCAATCACTTACTGCTGACTACTTAATAGTTGCAGGTGGCGGAAGTGGTGGTGCAGGATTTGGCGGTGGAGGTGGTGCAGGAGGTTATCGGAATTTTACTACTCAATCTTTAACTGCTCAAAATTACACGGTAACAGTAGGCGCTGGTGGCGCTGGTGGTGCAAGTGGTAGAAATAATGGCACCGACTCTAGTTTTAATTCAGCAACATCAACAGGTGGCGGTGGCGGTGGTGAGGCTTTTGCTTCAGGACAGCCTGGTCAAAATGGTGGTTCAGGTGGTGGTGGTGCAACTTTCGCAGGTGCAGCAACGGGTACTGGTAATACACCTTCAACTTCTCCATCACAGGGTAATAATGGTGGTGCAGGTTACTATGGTGGCGGTAGTACATTGCAAAGCGGCGGAGGAGGCGGTGCTGGTGGAGCAGGCGGTGCTGCGGGTGTTAACGGTGGAATTGGCGGTGTTGGTACTGCTAATTCAATAACTGGAACTTCTGTAACATACGCAGGTGGTGGCGGCGGTGGTGCTGGTACTGGAACTGCTGGTACTGCTTCAGGTGGCGGAGGTGCTGGTGGTCTTGGTGCTACGGCTGGTACTGCTGGTACTGCAAACACAGGTGGTGGCGGCGGCGGTGCAGAGGGTGCGGCGGGAGCGGGTGGCTCAGGAATTGTAATAATTAGGTACCCAGTCTAATGTCTAATAAAATAATAATACAATGTTTTTATAACTTTAATTTTTTTGAAGGGATTTAAATGGCAGTCAACAACCTAAATAAGGTAAAAATTCCAGGTACTGGAACTACTGCTGCCCGTCCATCTAATCCTGCTGTAGGAGATACTTTTTATAATGGTACCCTCGGAAGATTAGAAATTTATACATCACAAGGATGGATGGCTTTATCTGCCCCGCCACAAACTCCTACAGGTGTAACAGCAACAGACGCAGGTTCTGGCAGGGCATACAATAATGGCTCTGCATCAATAGCATTTACTCCAGCAACAGCAGGTGGTTTACCAACATCATATGTAGTTACATCATCTCCTGGTTCCTATACTGCGACGGGATCAGCAAGTCCAATCATAGTATCAGGTCAACAATCAAATACATCTTATACATACACAGTAGTAGCAAGCAATGATTATGCAATAGCCTCTGCTTCATCTGCATCTAGTGCAGTTACTGCAACTACCGTGCCACAGGCTCCTACAATTGGTGTTGCAACCCCAAGTGATGGTTTTGCTACAGTTTCTTTTACAGCCAATGCTAATGGTGGATCATCAGTTACTACTTTTACCGCTACATCTACTCCAGGATCAATTACTGGATCAAGTGCTACATCACCCATTACGGTATCAGGATTAACAAATAATACTGCATATACTTTTACAGTTACAGCAACAAATGCTAATGGAACTTCTATTGCATCTTCAGCAACTAGTAGCGTAACACCACAAGCAGTTGTAAGTACTGATATTCTTGTAATAGCAGGTGGTGGTGGCGGTGGAGGTTGGATTTATGGCGCTGGAGGAGGAGCGGGTGGATATGTTTATTCTCCATCTTATCCAATACAAAGATCAACTAATTATTTAGTTACTGTTGGTGGTGCTGGTAGTAGCGGTAACGGTGCTCGTGGTGGTAATGGAACAAACTCTGTTTTTGACTCAGTATATACTGCAACTGGTGGCGGTGGCGGTGGCTCTTGGAATGAAGGTCCTTATACTGGTAAAGATGGAGGTTCAGGCGGTGGAGGTTCTAGCAACAGTAACAATGGAAATTTAGGTGGTACTGCAACTCAAGCAAGTTACGATGGTCTAGGTTTTGGTAATAATGGAGGAAATTGGAATAGTGGAACTAATCAACCTGGTGGAGGTGGTGGTGCTGGTGCTGCAGGCGCTAATACTGGAAAAGGTGGAGATGGAAAACAAAATTCTATAACTGGAACTTCTACCTATTATGCTGGTGGAGGCACTGCTGGTAGAAGAGATAATGGAGACATTACAGGCGGTCTTGGTGGTGGTGGTAATGGCGGAAGAGGCGATGGTCAAGGTTCGCCGTCAGCACCAACTGCTGGTGGAACAAACACTGGCGGTGGAGGTGGCGGAAGAACAACTGATAGTGGTGGTAATGCTGCCGCAGGAGGTTCTGGAATAGTAATTTTTAGATATCTGTCATCTGCCGCAACAATAACAATAGGCGCAGGCTTAACAGGATCAACCACTACAGATGGTTCATACAAAGTTACCACAATTACTGCAGGTACTGGAAATGTTAGTTGGGCATAAAGATTAATTAAATTGCCTTATACCCTAAGATAGGGTATAATATAGTAATATGAGTTTTAAACTTAAAAGCATAATCTGGGTACAATCTGCATTAATCGTAATACTTTCTGTGTCCCTGCTTTTTATGGGAGGGGACTTAAAACAATCTCGTAAGATGACCTTAGATCAATCTAACTACTGCATAAGATACACAAGCGATATTATTGCAAGCAGCCGTCTTGATTTAATAAGAGAACAAGATGCCCATAGTCGGACGGTAGATAAAGCAAACTCCGTAATAGATGACATTATAAATAGATATAACTCACTTGTGGCACGGTATAACAAAAGCACTGGTGGAACAAACTACGACCCCCTTAATACATACTCATATAGGATAAGACCTTGATATGTGTCCGCATTGCAATGTTAAATTAATCCCAATCCTTTATGGTTTTGTAGATCCTAAGTATGTGGATATGCATAAAGAAGGTTTGG
>Ga0114973_10001996_pt1 | contig 14955 bp, 21 predicted proteins | sample M_140807_MF_Meta_FD_87025 | JGI IMG/M metagenome (GOLD analysis project Ga0114973, IMG submission 87025) | Freshwater microbial communities from Lake Montjoie, Canada to study carbon cycling - M_140807_MF_MetaG | ecosystem: Environmental > Aquatic > Freshwater > Lake | place: Lake Montjoie... | reverse complement strand
TTGCTGGTTTGGTCGCTCACATTCGAGCCAGAGACAAAGGGGACGGGGTTTGTTCATGATCACCTTGAGAGTGGAGGGAGGGACGGGAGGAGCCGGTGGCGGCGTGTGAACGAGGTCCAGCTGGTGAAGCACGTGGTCCAGCGAGTACAGAGGAACGATCTCCGGCTCGCTGTGCGGGAGCCCGAGGTTTGGCGCGTTCTCCACTGGAGCAGCCCGGCGAACGGTAGGCCGGGACCAGTCCTCGAGGTCCACGCCGTGGTGGATTGTGATCGTCCGGCCACCGCAGGACATGGCCTGACGGTGCCGGGCTTGGTGTTCAATGCAGAGCACTTTCCGGATCTCGCCCACCACACACGCGAGCTCCGCGCGCCGGGTACATCCGGGTTGGTCACACGCGATCATGACGTCCTCCACAGCCGGAGCTCCACGTGGGTCGGTTCACCGAGCGCGGCGTAGAACTTGGACGCGGTGATCGTGGATACCTGCTTGTCGTCCATGAAGATCCCAGCTTTTTCGGCGGCGTCCAGCGTGGCCTTGATCACGTTGTCCAGATCGGGCTTCACTGGGTGCGCGATCCGGCCTTCCGAGTACTTCCAGCCGTGGGCTTTGGTGTGGCGGAGGAGCTCCGAAGTCCGCGTGAAAACGGCCACGATCTCACACGCCAGCGGACCTTCAAGCGCTGAACGATCACCCCACGCGGTCCGCAGTTGGTTGGCCGCGAAGAACTCCCACTGGGCTGTGGCTGGTGGCGTGTAGACGCGGGCGTGTCCGTGGTGCATCGTAGCGCGTGGCCGTCCCTTCCCGAGCGGCGCCTGATCAATGATCCCGCACCACTCAATCACTGGCCACCTCGTCCGGTCCAAACGCTTTCAGCCTGGCGATCTCGGCGCGGTCCTTCTTGGTCGCGGAGTACGCGTTGGCCAACTGGAGCAGCTGCGCCGGCGCCGGTTCGTTCTCGCCGGACTCCCACGCGTAAATCGAGGACTTCGAGACGTCCAGCATGGTGGCAACGTCCGCCACGCGGAGCCGTTGGCGCTCCCGCAGTTGCTTCAACAGGGTAGACAAGGACATGGAAACCTCCAGCCCCTCCGTATCGCGCCGTGCGCCTTAGTCCAGAGTGTCCGGGAATGTTTACAGAATCGCGCACATTTTTTCCAGAATGTCTGGACGCCTACGCATGAACCGGGTAAGTATCTCGTGTCGGGAATGAACCTGACAACATCGAAGCACAACGAGAGAACAACATGCAAGCCCCCACTGAGATTCTGATCGCCCTCGCTCGGCTCCACGCCGCAGCCCACCACCTCCGCGCCGCCCTCGAGCTTGAGATCGTCAACGCCCAGACCGACTATGACCGGCTGGCCGCGCTCCCCGGTGGGCTCGGAAACGATCACACCGCCATGTTGCTCCAGATGGCCGATAAACGCGGATACCACGCTCGCCACGCCCTCCGGAACGCCTTTGGCGGATTCGCCGGAACCATCGTCACGCCGCAGCCCGAGGATCTTGGGTATGACCGTCAGGTGACCGCATGACCCGCGATGATCTGGCACTGGTCGCCGCTGTGGTCTTTGTGGGTGGGCTCATGCTCACCGCGATCTCCTACCTCGCTGGCTGTTCCGCTTCTCTTCCCTATGGCCGTCCCGGTCAAGCCCTCCACTCTTACCTCGAGACTCACGTACATGAATGATCCCACTCCCGCTCTAAACGCCGCACTGGCCAAAGCGCAAGCCGAACTCCAGCACGCGGTCAAGGACCGCACGAACCCCGCGTTCAAGTCGCAGTACGCCGACCTCGCCAGCGTTCTGGACGCGGTGCGCCCGCTGGCCAGCCACGGTATCGCCGTGACTCACCACGTGGTCCCGCAAGCCGATCCCCGCGTGGTCTCGATCCATACCGTGCTTCGTCACTCCAGCGGTGAGCAGCTGGACTGCGGCGCGATCACGATGGTGGCCAAAGACGGTGGACCCCAGTCCGTGGCTAGCGCGATCACCTACGCTCGCCGGTACGGTGTGATGTTGGCGTGTGGTATCGCTCCCGGCGACAACTCGGACGACGATGGGAACGCAGCCCAGGGAGTGGCGGTCAAGCCAGCGAGCTTGCCCGCTCCAGCAGCTGCGGCGCCCGCGTGTCACGCCAGTTGGACCGAGGACCGGGACGGGTACTATCTGGCGCTCCAGCGCCTTGAGGTCAGCGCGACAGACGCGGAGCTGGTGTGTTCCATGCTGAAGCGTCCTCTCCCTCACATGCTGGACCGCGCCAGCCGCACCAAGTTCTTGGCGTACCTCGCCACCGATCAAGGCCGCATGGCCCTTCTCACCATCGAAGCAAACAAGGAATAACCACATGGCATTCAATCCCAACGCATTCCCCGAGAAGTCCAAACCGTCCGGCGGTAGCGGCTCACGCATGTTGGCGCCCGGAAAACACCGCGTCACGATTGAGGACGTCCAGTGGGACGGATCCCGCGATCAGCTCGTGGTCACGTTCTCCAACGGTGAAGCCACGATCCGCGGCTGGTACCCGGTGGAGGGGACTCGCGGTTTCGTGACCGCGAACCTGCTCCGCGCCGTGGGCTGGAACGCGCCGTTTGAGCCGGACGACGCCACCAGCCGGAACCACGTGCTGCTGGGTCAGGAGCTCCAGATTGTTGTGGAGACTTCCGAGTACGCGGGCAAGACCAGGACTCAGGTTCGGTGGACAAACCGCCTTCCCGGTCTGGCTGACCGGTCAGTATCTGACCAGCCCGAGCCCGCGCCGGCGTTGTTCGAGGACGACGAACTTCCATTCTGATCGTCCCTGCCAGTCTGGCCCGTACCTCGAGAGAGGACGGGCCTTAGCCCGTAGGCACTACCGCCTCTGGAGAATGAACAATGACTGGATATGACCTGTACACTCAAGCCGCGCACATGATCGCGACGATTGAAAGCCTGGAGGGAGCCGATCCCGAGGTTTTGGACCCGCAGTTGGCCGCGTGGCTGGACTCGTGCGACGACAAGATCGCCGCGTACCACGCCGTGCTGAAGCGCTTTGAGATTGAGGACGCCGCGCTGAAGGCTGAAGCGGACGCTATCGCCGCAGCCCGCAAGCGCATGGCCAAACAGTCCGAGCGCGTCCGCGATCTGGCCACGATCCTCCTCCTCGCCATGGAGCAGCTCGGTGAGGAGCCCAAGGTAAAGCGCCCCACGTTCTCCGCCTGGCTGTTGTCAACCGAGTCCGTGTCCGCGCCCGAAGACGCCACGCTTCTCCCGCTCGCGTACCAGCGCGTGAAGGTGGAAGCAAACAAGGCCAAGCTCAAAGACGCGCTCAAGGCCGGCGAGCTCGTGGACGGTTGCTCGCTCGTTCAAACCCGCGGCGTAATCATTCGGGGTGTCAAGTGAGCACCGAACCAAAGTCAGGTAAGACCGTCAGTGAGTTGGTGGAACTGTGGAATCAAGCTGTGCAGCACGGCGTGAACATGGAGCGCGCTTGTATAGTGTTGTGGTTGCGCCAAGAGGCTGTAGCCGCCGCGCAAACGCACACTCTACAAGCGCAGCAGTGGGCAAGGCGCATAGACGGTATGGCGGACGCTATCAAACGTGGCAAACATGACAACGAGGTGACCAGTGAGTGAGTCCGTACTGGAGAACATGCTGGCTCGGATTCGGGTTGAGTCCGAAACTAAGACAAACGTGGAGATCACGGCCTACGAAGCTCTGGTGATTGACGCCAAACTCTTTGAGCTCAACCAGCTGGTGGCTGACCAGCGCCGGCTAATTGAGTCTAAACGCGTGGACTGGAAGGCCATAGAACGCGAACGCATAGTGTGGTGGCTTCGTCGTGAAGCAAGCGCCATGCACCCAGCAGAGCCAGATAGACCGATGCTGAGCCATTCGGAGCGTAGCCTGTTGTTGGTTTTTGCCGCGTGCATCGAACGCGGCGGACATGACGCTGTGGAGGATTGAATGAACAAGCCCTACCGTCCTCGCTTGCCCGAGGTGATCGCTATGATCGAAGCCATGCCAGGGACAGACCGGGAGCTTCAGCCAGCCACAGGACACGATCTGCTCTGGACCCAGCAGAAACTGAGCCACCTGCTCCGCCGCGGCGTGATCACCCGGCGCCATGACGTGTACTCCGTGGTTGGCCAGTACACGCCCACGGCCTCGCTCCAGATCCTTGACGCGCTCAAGACCTTTGGGCCGTTGACGCGGAAGGACGTGGCGGCGCTCGGGATCAATGACCGATCCGCCTGTGGCATTCTGGCGGAGCTCGAACGGCGCGGACAGGTCGTGGTGGACCCGGTGGCCAAGCCGCTCCGGTTCTCGCTGGCTCAGGGGTTGGAGCAGCTCGCAGCCTACGAAGCCAACCGCTAAGGCTTGTACGGGTGGTAGCTCTTGCCGTCAAAGGTGAGAGCTTGTTGGCACTGTGATCCAACCCGCCACGGTGCGCCTAACGAAAGGTGAATCCACGTGGGTTCACCCGCTGTGTGGCCCTCGAGGATCACCTGGCCGTACGCTAGTCCGGACTCGGTGACAATCCAGCGCATGATGTCCTCGAGCTTGGCCGCTGGACAGTGGAAGTCCGCGGCCTCGCCCTTCATGTGTTGGCTGGTTTTGGATCCGCCTATGGCCTCGTTCACGGCCTTGGAGCGGTAGCCAGAATGGATCGAGACCGCACCGAACTTGGAACGGACCGGCTCCAGCAGCGAGGAGCACAGCGCCACCAGCGCCTTGGTCTCCGCGGCGTTTGGGACGTTGGGCTGACCGGAACTCGTGCGCGTGAGCTCCGCCAGCGTGAAGTGAGCAGACAGGTTCACTTGTTGCCAACCATCTTCAGCAGCGCTTCAGCTAGCCGGTACGCGTCCTGAGCGATCGCCTTGCCTTCCTCGGGCGTGATCTTGCGGCCACCGGAAGAACGTGGCCCTATGGCTTTGGCCAGATCGTGGATCAGGTTGATAATCGCCGGCGTTAGGTGCATGGCATCCATGGCTACTCCAGAAGTGCGTGGTCAGCGTCCGCGGGATCGGGCACGTAGGGCGCCGGCTCCGCTTCAGCCGGGGTAGCGGGATCGACGTTGACCGAGACCACGGACTGGTCCGGCGAAGTCTGCACGTCAACGCCCGGAGCCCGGAGCTTGACTCCAATACCAGACAGACCGAGGACGATCACCGCGGCGGTCAACGCAATCCCGCGGAGTTCCCAGCGGAGACCGGTCAGCTGGCGCTCAAACGCTTTGGTGAGCTCCGAGCGTTCCGCGCTTGCCAGTTTGGCTTGAGCTTCGAGCATGAGAAAAAGGCGGTCAATAGTCGAGTCAGGCATGGTTCTTAGCTCCGAGCGTGACGATAACACAACGCGCCTTAGTGTCATGTATCGCGGAGCGGATCCGCGATGAACAGCAGCCGCACACCGTCCAGCCCGGTGGAGTCAATCTCCAGCTGCTCCACCAACGCCACGCGCTTGGAAAGCGACAGCTGAGGATCGGTCAACGTGACCACCTGTCCGAGCTCGAGCCCGTAGGACCGTGGGACGGTGTAGGTAGCCCTCATTCGGGGCTGGCTGAACGCTCGGATCTTGTCCGCCAGGACACGGCCAGCCGTGGCGGAGTCATAAATGTTGGCGCTCGTGTACGCTCGGTTTTGGACGCCGAACACCGCCTGGGAGATCCGGCTGTACGCGTCCTGACTCGGATCGTAGGTCGTGGCGCCGGTGGCCACGGTGGAGCTCGCCACGGGCTGGTCATTCGGGCGCCCACCTCGCCAGATGGTGGAAGTGTACTTGCTGTGCTGGACATCGTACCGATACTGGAGGGAGCACTGGTTGATCACGTCCGAGTCAAAGTCCACGTCCCCGACAAGCCGGATCGCGCTGTCCACGTCGACATCCAGCACCGCCGTGGCGTCCGCGGACGTCGCGTCCTGACGCCAGACCACCACGTACCAACCGTCCACGCCGTAGACCAAGCTGGCCGGGACAAACGGAATGATCGCGCTTTCCAGCCACTCTAACGGCTTCACGCGACCGTCGATCACACAATCGAACCGGTACAGGTTCAACGCCTTGGCCGCGGTCAACATGCGCCCGTAGTCCACGGTCAGCCCGGCGCGTTCGAGCATGTAGGGGATAATGTCACCGGCGAGCGGAGACAAGCCCACGATCCCGTTCCCGGTGTACGTGCTGTCCGTGTACTCCCGCCACGCGGCAAACAGGCTGGACGTGGTGGGCATGGTTGTAGGGTTGGACGGCGTGGCCGCAGCCGGGACCACCGTGGAAGGCTGGTACAGCGCCGGATCAAGGTTGGGCGTCAAGTCCGCGCCGTTGGGCGTGCCTTGTTCCCCGAGCCCGTAGTAATACCCAGCATTTTCTGGGTTGGCGTCCACGCCGTTCTGGTTGTTTCCAGTCGAGTCCAACACGTTCTTGGGCTCGGTGCCAAAGAGCCAGTCCACGCCTTCCCAACACATAGCCACGGGCTGACCGAGCAAGTCAAACGTGTTGAACACGGGGAACCGATGGCCGGCGGGGTTCAAGTCCAGATCGCCGGTCAACGTCACCCACCTCCCTGTGACATGATGTCCCGCCAGAATGAGCCGCAAGTAGTTGAGCGGGCCTCCGGCGCCTTCACCTTGGTGGATCGCCCACACGCCCTGAGTCCCCGGTACCCAGCTCGTGTTCCCAGTCTTACCCGGCGAGCCGAACACCGTGGGGTACACCACTCCGAGATCGTCCAGCGACAACGTGAGAACCGTGTTTTGGCCAACGGTGTCTCCGGTGATCTGCTGAGTGAGCGGTGGGTACTCCACCACGTAGGTGGACTCCGGAAGCTGGATTGAGAACGAGACCGGATCGCCGACGAACCGCCAACTGGGGCCGGTCACAATCCCAGTGATCAGGATCGTTCTTTGGGCGTAGTCCGTTCCTTCAAGCCAGATCGAAAGCTGCGCCGGGCTGCGGGCAAGGTGCCAGCCTTTGGCGTACTGTTCTGCGACGTCCACCGGGAGAACAGCTTGGAGAGGAACCGACGTACCCGCTGGAGCAGCCGAGAGAAACGAAAGAGCTTGCTGCATTGTGACATTATCGAACCCCGAGATGAAGGAAAGGTTCTCTCCCGTCGACGCGTCGGGCACCTCAAACGTGGCGTCCGAGATCCGATAGGTGGAGCTCGCGTACTGGAGCTCGAGGAGGACGTGGTACCGGGGCTGGCTCACAGCTCCTCCTCGATCAACAGGGTTCCCATTCGGATCAGCTCGCCGGCTGAACCCGTCCACGCGTTCCCAACCACCACGTCCATCTGGAGCGTGTCAGACGCGATGCGCCCGTACAGCTGGAGCTCCTTGGCCGTGATCGTGGTCGCAATACCGGCGCCGGCGGTGACCGGGACTTTGGGCAGGTACACCATGCAGTTCTCGCCGTCCTGAGCGATCAGCCCGAACATATCGAACGGCGTGGCGCTCCAGTTGCCAACGACAGTTCCGCCCGTGTAGCTGGACACGTAGTCTGGGCTGGCTTGGTGGAGCGAGCTCGTGTCCACGCCGTCCACCCAGTCCATGGACTCAGCGCGGCGTGGTAGTCCTTCTTTGGTCACGCGCCTGGTCCCGTCCTTGGCCTCGGTGATCTGAAGATTCGTGGTGATGCTGTGTTGTTCGCCTCGTGACGTCCGGCGAGCGAACACCATGGCCGTACCCACAAAGAACTTTCCGATCTCGATGTAGCCGGAAGCCGTCGACGTCGGCGCCACGGTCAACGTAAAGCCGTTGGCTCCAGCTGCCACGTTCCGGAACAACACGGTCACGTCTGGAGACAGGATGGAGCCAGCCGAACCGGACGCGGCCTCGGTACCGTCAACGTCCTCAAGGACCAGAACCGGACGGAGCCCGGTTCCCATAGTGGCCGTGGTAGACCACCTCCCGCCGGTGTTGCGCCCGATGGTGCGGATCTTCCCGCCACCGCCAAACGTGAACGTGGCGCCGGCCAGCGTGTTCTCGGACAGGTAGTCCGTCACATCGTTTCCGCCGCTCGGATCACACTGAATCATAGAGCCGGTGCGCGTGTACTTCAGCCCGGTTCCAATGCGAAGATCAATCGTTCGGCTGACCGCGCCGGCGATGGGATCCACGTAGTCAAACGTGGCCAGAGCGAAGTTGCAGTTCCGGAGACAGACGGCCATGATCCCGCCTTGATGCTCGCCAGCCACAACCATGGACACACCCACCGCCTGGTCAAACCGGCCACCGGACTGTGGGCTGGACCGAACCAGCGGGTTGGTGTTGACCGCCGGGTACGGAAGGCTGGCGTCAATCTGCCACGTGGCGCCACTTGGGAACAGTCCGATCCCAGCGAGCTTCAGTCCAAGCTCGCCCACAAACGAAGTGGTGGGGAGCAGCGCCTGACCCAGCAGCCGTGAGGACAAGCCGGGGTTTCCGTCCGTTCCGATCTGGATCATGCGCACGTAGCCGTCCATAAGCGCAAACCCTGATCCGCCAAACGCGAATGAAGCGCGATCCGTGGTCACGTTCCCCGGCTGCACGATGGAGAACCCAGACTGGCCCGTGTACCATTCGTCCACGCCCTTTCCAACGCGCTTCACCGAGGTGGACCCGGCGGACAAGTAGTCCACCAACACGCGGGCCGTGGGGCCGGCGGGGTTGTGCTCATACAGCCATATCCGGAGACTCTGGACGTCCGCGGTTTCCGTGTACAACGTTGTCGGAACGCCAACTCCACCGCCGTTCATGTCGGTAACCGTCAGCGTGGTGGGCGTGCATCGAACGCGGACATCGTAGGACCGCGGCGTGGCGTCCCCGATTCGGGCGCGAAGCTCGAAGTACCCGCTGTCCACTCGGATCCCGCGGGCCTCAAGCCGGATACCACCGGCCAACGTGCAAACGGGAGCGGAGGTCCAGTTGGTGACGTCCACGAGCGTGGTCCCAAGTGAGCGCATTCCAAGCCCGGTCATGGTCACGCCGGGAGCGCCAACGGTAGTGAAAGTCCAGAGCGCGCCGGTGTTCTCGGGGAGGTTGATCGCGGTCCAGTTGGACCGGAAGCCGCTGGCCTGATTCGGGGTCGGATCCTTGGTGCCTGTCTGGGGAAGCGGGTTGAGCGACAGACCCCCAAGGCTGAACGTCACCAGCGAGGAGTCCGCCGCGTTGTTCACGCTGGCGTGAGCTTGCGCCACGCCCACGATCCGCGAACCCTGAGCGGTCATGGCATAGTCACTGAAGTTGGTTCCCGCGTCGAACGAATGAAACCATGCGAGACCGGTACCCGGACCCGTACCAGTTCCAACGGTGGTCCACGTGATCCCGCCGTCAATGGACTGGTTCACGTACGCCTCGAGGAGCGCACCGCCCGCGGCGTCGTGGTCCGAACCGAACAGCCAGAGCGTCCCCGTGTCGTCACCGCACAGAGCGAGCTCGCCGGCGGTGAACCCGCCGCCGCCACCCACGCTGGCCCACTCTTGGAGGTTGGCTGTAGTGGTCCCCAAGCTCGGGACCGCGCCGGCGAACCCGTCAAACGCGTTGGCAGACCGGCGCACGTAGGGGACAAGAGAAGCTCCAGCCGTGGCCGCGTTGTCCGCGATGTAGGCCAAAACAAACCCGCCGGACCAGCCCACCACGTCCGCGTAGCCCGCGTGGTCAATCGTTTGGATGTACTCCAGCGTGCCACCCAGATCGGAGCTCGCGTACATTCGGACGTTGTTGGACGCGCCGTTGGCGGTTGAAAGAGCAAGCGAGATCTGACCGTTCTGGTACGCGGCGCGCATCTGGGTGAGGACGTACGTGTACACGTTGGCACCCACGTACTGGGCCAACGAGCGCGGCGCCGTGGTAGAGCTCGTGTTCTCATCTGGAGCCGAACGCCAGGACAGGATCTCACCGTTGGCGTCCACACCGAACGCTACCCATCCACCGTCTGGCAGCGCCACGACAGCAGCCACGTTCTTGAGTGGCGTGGCAATAACGCCATTAGAGCCGGGAGCCGAATACATCGGGAGGTCCAGCCGCGCAGCCCACGAACCCGCCAGTGGTCGATGCCACACCGAGATCGAGGTGGCGTTGTGAACGCTGATCGCGGTCATGGCGCCGCTCGGATGTGTACAGATGCTCATTCCGGTCCACTCGGTGGCCGTGGTGGACAAGCTGAGGATGTCCATCCCAGAGAGCGAGGTGGGCGGATCTTGTCCCGCAGTCGGGAGCAGAAGCGTGGTCAGCGAGTACGGTGCGATGGTGATCCGCGGGGTCTCGGTGGTGCTCACCACGGTGACTGTGGGGCCAACGCCAGGGACGCCCGTCAAGCTTGGAGCAGACGCGCCGTCCAACGTTCCTGACGCGTACAGGTTGCCATACGCCGGACCTTGAACCGGACTCCCGCCCGTCGACGTCAACAGCGTGCGAACCGGTGGCGCCCACGTCCCGCCCGTGGACAGCGAGACCGTGGACGTGCTGACCGCGCCGGAGGTCTGGCGGACAATCGCTTGGTACTGGGCTGGATTCGTCGGGGTACGATCAGACACTGGAGATCCTCCGATTCTTACGATGCCCATATACCGCGCCGGAGTGGAGCGCCTCGCGGAGCACGCCCGCAGACTCCATGGAACGCTTCAATCCGGCCTCGAACACGCGGTGTCCAAGGACAATCGGAGCCGGACCGGTTGACGCGTCCATGCGTGTTTGGCCGTTGTTCATGCGCTCAATCTGACGTGAACCCATGGCCGCAGCTGCGGTGCTGTTCAACACGGCCTCCTTCTTCAAGATCGTAGCTTGAAGTTCGTCGGGGCTTTTGCCGCTGTGGAAGCTGGGCTGTTCCGCAGCGATGGCCGCGATCTGAACGCCGCCAGCCACGCCCGCAGCGATAGCCGCTGCTGGTCCGATGATCAGACCAGCCGGACCGCCCACTTCGAGACCATCGTTCAGCGCGTTGATCACGGCCATGGCCGTTGTGATCGCCGCCGCCGCCAGCTTCGCGGCCTTGGAGATCGCGAACGCTTCTTGAGCGTGCTTCTGCTGGTCTGCGATCCGGCGCGTGAGCTCACGTTTCTGGGCTTGGGTGTACACTTCGTCGCCGGCGATCAACTGGTCCGTCAAGCTCTTCGCGGTGCTCACGCTTGCTTGGTAGTTCTGCTCGAAGCCCGCGGCCATGGCCTCAAGACCTTGGACCGCGTAGCCGGTCATGGTCTCGGCGAGGAGCTTGGCGTTTTCCATGCGCTTCTTGGTGGCTTCGTCGTCTGCGGCCACCGCGTCTTTGGCTGTTTGCGCATCCAGCGCGGCCAGCTGCTCCGCGGTGTACTTGTGGTTATCTCTGCGGGCCTTCTCGAGCTTCTCGGTGTCGACGCCCACGGCCATGTTGGCCGCGATCTGCTTCTTCAGCGCGGCGTCACGCTCGAACCCTTCACGCGCTACCCGCTCGTGTTCGGTCTCACCCAGTTGGGACGTGGCCGCGGTCAGCGCGTTGGTGGCGTCCACCGCAGACAGGATCGCTTCCACCGCGGCGTGAGCTCGAGACACACGCTCCGCGTCTGCGGCGTCTGCCATGGCTTGGAGCCGGGCGAGCTCCTTGGTGGCGTCCGCTTGCTCCCGGCTGGCCGCGGCGTTGTCCTTCTTGGCCTTGGTGCTTTTTGGCTCAAGGACCGCGTTCTGGACGGTCAGCTGAAGATACTTTCCCTGCTCGGTGTTGAGCGCGTCCAGCTTGGTTGTGGCCTCTTTGTACGCCTTGGCCTTCTGGGTGTCCGAGTACATCCACTCGGTGTTCCCCTTGGTGATCGCGTCCACGGCCTCTTGTTGCTTCTTGATCTGGGGTCCGTAGGCATCGGTCACGCTCTTCAGCGCGTCCCTCAGCTCCAGCTCCTTCTTGGTGGCTTGACCGGTGGCGATCAGGTTCTGATCCGTGATCGAACGCTTCAGCCCTTCGAGCTTCACGAACGCCGCAGTAGCCGCCTCGGAAGCTGTGGCGGCCTTGTTGTTGGCTTCTTCGACCTTCTCCAAGTCTTTGGACAGCACGTAGTAGGCCGCACCGAGCGCCGCCGCAGCCACCGCCACTGGGCCCATAACGGCCAACATGGACGTCATGCTGATCCCAACTGCGGCTCCAGCTGCGGCCAGTCCCTGACCCGCGCTGGATAGCCCTGCGATGGAGCTCGCCGCGGCGCCGGCCTCGGGGCTGATCTTGCTGAGCACGCCACCGAGCGGACCGAGCGCCGCCGCAGCCTTGGACGCGGCGCCGCCCATGCCACCGAGCGCGGGCGTGACTTTGGCGCTTGCCTTGTCGGCGCTCGCTCCCAGGTTGTTCAGCGCCGCGTTGGCCTTGTTGGTCGCGTTGACAAGCGAGGACGCGTCACCGGTGATCGGGATGTTGACGGAGCTCATAGGGTGAATGTCCTCACAGCTTTGTTGGGGCCACCACGTGGTCCAAGTTTCTTAGGCGCCGCTGGCGTGTTCAGATCGTCCTCTATCGCACGTTTGAGGTCCGCGATCATGGCCGGGATCAAGGTCAGTTGGACTTCCTCCCAGATCCGCTCCCACTCGATCACGGGAGTCCCCGAACGGTGGACGCCGCCCGAGTAGTCCGCGGTGTTGAGGATGTACAGCGTGACCGCGGTTGTGCTCGTGGTCTCGATCCGTGAGCTCCACTGTTTGAGGGACACGTTCCGTTCGTCCCCGGCTGGCCGTCCACGGTACAGCCAGCCTACCCACGAGCGTTTGAACGCCTTGAGGATCCGGGACTCGTGCTTCACAAACACGCGCCGTTCAATGTCGGTGAGCCTCCGCTGGAAGTCTCCGAAATCACACGTGGAGATCGCTTCAACGGACACGGCGCCGCCTCGTTGGACCCGGAGTGGGCTCCACGTACGCGGCTTCTGCGATGTCCACAGCGGTTCGCATCTGCGCCAACAATAGCTCGCGGTTGTCGCTGATCACTTGCGGAATGATGATGTCAATGATCGGAGTCCCGCCGTTCTCCACGCTCGCGGAGCCCTTCTCCACGATGTACTCCACGTAGTCCACGTCATTGTAAATCGTGAAACCCACCTGTCCGCCGGTCATGAGCTCGTACCGGAACGCGTCCCTTGAGGTCGACGTGTCGACCGGCCACGCCTCTTCGATGTCACCCACAATCAGCTCGGCCAGCTGGTCAAGCTCTTGGATCTCCGAGAGCTCCAGATACCGGAAACCTCGGTGTTTCTGGATGATGTACTGTTCAATGCTTTCCAGCCGAACGGGTACTTCAAGTCCCATTAGCGTGCGGCCCAGTCAGCAAACGCGGACAGAGCTGGATCGCTGGACGGCCTGGTGGCTGGAGCGCGCTGGACGTTGGTCATGCGAACGTGATCACCCGCGGAGACCGGAGCCAGCGTGTTCCGCCAGCCGTCCTCGGAGTCTCGGGTGATCAGGTGAGCGACAAGATCCACGTACTGGTCCTCCGGGAGATCGTAAACGGCGTGAACGCCCCCAAGGTGTCTGGCGCCATGCTCGATTAGGAGAGCGTCAAACCGTCCGTGGGGGCTGCGGAAAAACTGCTTCGAGCCATGGCCATGGTGATCAGACTCTGGCGCTGGTACAGCTCTGGAGCGATACCGGCGAGCAGCTCAATCAAGTCCAGCAGCGTGAAGCCCGCGTCTTGGAGCTCTTCAGCGACTTTGTGGCCGTATGCCAACAGGTCCGCGTCTTCGAGCTTGGAGAGGTCCATGACGGTTTCGAGCTCGCGGCCCGAGTCGTACCAGCACACACCGACCACCAGCCCGGCGAACGGAAGCACGCGTTCGGCGGTGTCCTGCGGGCTGAGGTCTCTGTCCTGGTCTCGGTGAGCGATCAGACACCGAACCACCGAGCTCGCCACGCCGTAGTACGGGTGACGGAAGGTGAGCGCGGCGTGGTCGCCCACGGTCAGCGTCCAATAGCGATCTGGCAGCGGGGACGGAATGGAGACCGGCTTGACGCGGGGCTTCACTCGCCACCTCCAAGCCGCAGCGGGGAGGGCGGTTCTTTGGTCGTGGTCTCGAACCGCTCGGTGGCGGGAAGCACGGGGTGGGCGTAGCACTGCTGAGAGTTGCGGGCGTCCCGAACGATCAGAACGTCCCAGTCATTCCCCTCAGCGAGGAGCGCCAGACGCTTCAGACACCACTTGATCCGGGCTTTGAGATCGTAGGGTGTCTCTCCAAACGGTTGCTTCTGGCGCCAGCCGGGCCAGATCTGATCCATCTCGGCTTCGAGCTCGGTGATCTTTTTGAGAATGACGGGGGAGTGGGCGTGCATGGACAAACCCTCCTATGGTTCGAGTTGAAAGACTACGCGGAGCGACCGAGAACGAGAATATCCCACGCGTTGGTGGAGCCCACCGTGGCGCTGGTGATGATCGAAAGGATATCTCCGGTTCCTGCGGTGACGGGTACGCCGGTGGGATCGTACAGACAGAGCCACGCGCCAGGTCCACAGACCGAGCCTTGATCCGAGTCAGCAGCGATATCCGCGGGCCAGAAGCCCTTGGAAGCCGCAAGACGGCCAAAGCCGTTGGCCGCAGCCGGCGCCAACGTGATGTAGGCTCCAGCGTCGGTGCGGTTGTTCCGAAGCGCGATCAAGCAGACTTCGGCGAACAGCACCGCGTTTCCAAACGAGTCCGTCAGGATGCCCGACAGGTCCATGTTTGTGGTGGCGCTCGCCGCGATGCCCACGCGGGACGCGCTCCACACAAGGTCAATCTGGCCGTCTGCCAAACCGTTGTTGAGCTCAAGAGCTTGGGCGAACTGGATCGGAATGACACCAGCCTTCAGGCCGGAGCTGAGGACGTCCCGAGCGGTGATCGAGAGAGAGACTGAAGCGGTAGCGTTTCCCATAGTCGAAGCTCCTTAGGACAGGGTGGGGCGGACGGCGTAGCTGGTGAAGCTGCACGCGAACTTGTTGGGATCGCCTTCCGCGATGTTGCCACGAAGGACCACGAACGGAAGGACCAAGCTCTTGTCCGCCTCACCAAACGGAGTCCCGTCAAT